>LNAP01000010.1_pt1 | contig 203694 bp, 207 predicted proteins | sample 602601 | NCBI WGS metagenome assembly LNAP01 (sample SAMN02440304, study PRJNA202911) | soil metagenome | biome: Subtropical and temperate rainforests or woodlands; isolation source: soil samples (1 kg each in a 20% v/v slurry with milli Q water) were... ...
ATTCTCTTTTTGCCTATTTTGTCGTGGCTGCACACACTCCGCCGTTGCTTCTCGCCAGCCGTTTTACAACCTAATTGATTCGTTCAGCAAGCCCTAATTATTGATTTGACTGCTGATCAGTTTAAAGAAGTGAAAGATAAAGTTGTTGTAACGAAAAATAAAGATTGGCATTATCAGTTTAAAATTCAGAGAAAAACAATAAGTGATTTTGAGAAATTTAATGATTACAATGCAAATAGGTTACGGATCATTTACGGAAACATTATCAAAAGATTAGAAACAGCATAAAAAACGGTGATTTCATTAAGATGTAATAAGTTTGAGGAAATAATATTGGATTCAACGGAAGTGGAGGTCTATTATAATGGAGCATTTACATGGGGGCAAACTAAAATATCTTAATTGGGCTAAAAGTATTGTCGAAGAAATAGATAATAGACTGAAAACTGAAAAATCAGAATTGGAATTAATTCGTTTATCTGGATTTGCTAACGGAATTGAGGATACTCTCCTCCTTTCTCATCAAGATGCTATTGATCTTTTGAAATCAACCACTGAAGAAATTGAAGAATTAAAATATGACCAAGAATTATTCGGATCAACTATTCTAGAATTGAAAGGATATTATTCTGGAATAGAGGAAGTGTTAAATAAGAATAGAGAAATGTTTCGTGTTAAAATCCCTGCATTTCTATTGGTATTCTCTAATCAGGAGGATTTGTTACTTGAATTAAAAAATATTCTACATAACAAGTTTGAACTAGTAGATTATGAAAATAACCCAAGTAATTATATTACTGGCAGCACGGTGTTCTTCACTTCCTCTGAAGACAAGGCGATTGAAGTATTAAATAGTATTGACAAAGAAAAGACGGATGTATTGTTTTCGTGCATTTATTATAAAACAGAAACTGAAATTAACACTTTTGAGCTGAATGAAAAACTGCTTGATATGATTTATATCAACACAATCATTTTGAATGAGGAACAAGCAAATCTTAAAAGGCTTTCTAGGGTTCTATATGAAGAAGTTCGATTGAGCAAATAACCGATGATTTCTTGAGGGGGAAACAAAATTGAATACTAGAGTTGAGGCATATGAACGGATTAAAGACTTTTTATTTTCAGATGACAAGGGTCTATTGTTAACCGGAACTCATCAATTTGAAAAACATCCTCTTGTTCTAAAGGCGATAGCACAAACAATTCAAAATCCATCTACAATCTTATTTAGAGCAAATAGTATGCAAAACTTGAGTACATTTTTCGAATCCCAAACTACCAACTTTAAAACTGGAACAGGATACAAACTCGGGAAGCACAAGATTTATATTGATACCATTATAAGACATCATGGAAAAATACAAAACGCCAGTATAACTATGCAATTCTCTATCCATTAGATTCTTCCTTAAGAAATAAAAAAACTGCGGCGGATGTTTTAGAGGATCTATACGAATTTAGAAATATCGATAAAATATTTCTTGTAACATGGACTGATCATACAGAATATGATTATGAAAGCCTTAAAAAGAGTTATATTCAACGTCATGTAGTGTTTGATGCATTGTAAGAAAGACCAGATTATCATCAAAGAATGCTAGACATTAATTCAAGATAAAATAATTACGGATCAAACCCGTGAGCAGCGTTTGGCCATGCTGGATTGGCAAAGTACAGAACTTCCCCTAACTGTTCAAGCGGACATCCTCAGCCTCAATCGTTCCAGTCTGTACTACAAGCCGGTGCCTCCCTCCCCGGAGGAAATTCGCATCAAACACCGGATTGATGAAATCTACACGCAGCATCCGTTTCTAGGCTCCCGGCGGATCACGGCGATACTCAATCGAGAGGAAGTGAAGGTCATCGCAATACTGTGCAAAAATACATGCAAGAAATGGGACTGGCAGCGATTTATCCCGGCCCCAACCTGAGCAAGCGCAATTTGCAGCATCGCATCTATCCGTATTTACTGCGCGGTCTGACCATCGACCGTGTGAACCAGGTGTGGGGAATTGACATCACCTATATCCGGCTGCAAAGCGGCTGGATGTATCTGGTCGCCATCTTGGACTGGTTCTCGCGCTATGTGATCGACTGGCAGCTGGATCAAAGCTTGGAGCTGCCCTTCGTTCTGGAGGCCGTCAGCCGCGCGCTGGGCGTCTGCAAACCCGAAATTATGAACAGCGATCAAGGCAGCCATTTCACCAGTACACAGTACATTGATTTGTTGAAAAGCAGCGAAGTACGAATCAGTAGGGACGGAAAGAATCGTGCTGTAGATAACATTTTTACGGAACGACTCTGGCGCAGCTTGAAATATGAAGAAGTCTACTTGCATGAGTATGCCTCTCCTAAAGAAGCGCGCGGCGGCATTCATCGGTACTTCGAGTTCTACAACCATTACCGGCCGCATCAGTCGTTAGACTATCGGACACCAGCGTCAGTATACACGGCATGATACAGATTCACAGGGGGATAACTCCCGCGCCTTCGCTTGGGCTATGTCCTTCACCAGTGGACAACGTCTTCGGTCATCATATATGTTTCATTTTCAGTTCTCGGTGGGGGAGTTCCCCCGCCTGAAACCCATCATAATCACTCTTCGTGAATGATTTCACACCTTAAAAATTTTAAAAAACTGTCTTGACTTCTTGTGCCACTATAATGAGTGATTTACAATCATTATCAGAATTGTATCAAAATAAATTGTTTCGTATCCCGGACTATCAAAGAGGATATGCTTGGAAGCAGGATCAGCTCGTAGATTTCTGGGATGATATCGTGAATCTGCAGGAAGATAGGTATCACTATACCGGTCTGATATCACTTAAAGCAGTCGCAAAAACGGCCCCCTCAAAACCTTATTACTACATACCTTTTTGGATATGAGGTTGACAATCCAAGTGCCGATTATCTTACCTATAAGATATTTGAGGAACCTTACAGTGGCGCCGTAAATGAAACCTACTATACTAAAAACTTAAAATATGCAGAAGAGTTCTTTTTAGATTGTTTGAAAAAGCTGTATTTAGACGAGGGTTTGGATGGCATAGAGGTCGTGTTCCGTAAAATCATATTACAGTTGATGTTTAACATTCATGAAATCGAGGATGACTATGATGTTTTTGTTGCTTTTGAAACGATGAACAATCGCGGTAAAAAACTAACCAATCTTGAACTTCTGAAAAATCGTCTTATTTATCTGACTACACTGAATGATAATGATAAATAAGATGCAATGGATAAAGCTGAATTGCGCAAACAAATCAATGATGCGTGGAAAGAGGTGTATTACCAACTCGGTCGAAATCAGAATTCACCATTATCAGGATAAAGGAAAAGAAAAAGGCCGGCTTCTTTCGTTCCGAACCTGCTGACGAGAGAAAAGCCGACTGATGAACCTGGGGAATTTTCGAGTGATTCTTTTGGGGAATTTTCGGCCGATCTTGACACTCGCCACTTTTATTAAGCGAGGTGTTTTTCTGTCAGGAATGTACATTCACATAAAGTATTGCCTGTTGTATTAAGGGGTTGTTTGAGCTTTATGCTGCGAAAGTTGAGTTATTTACATGTTGAAGTATAGTAAGCTTGTTCGGATCTTATATGGCGAAAGGAGTGCCCCTCTATTCTGAAAACGAAGATTTCGATTCCGTTAACCGTAGGCAAGCATCTGATTGCGAGGCAAGAACTGCACGACTGGCTGAATGAAGGGTTGCAGGTTAAGCTGACGGCCGTGACGGCTCCGGCCGGTTACGGCAAGTCGACCGCGTTAAGCATGTGGGCCCGGCTTAGCGGCTGCCGGTCGGCTTGGGTTTCCCTGGATCGGTACGATAACGATATGGCGCGTTTCTGGAGTTATGTCATGGCTGCCGTACGGGGCGACGACCCTGCATTCGGCACAACGGCTTCACGGCATCTGTCATCGCTCGGTCCGGAATCCTATCAACCGTTCATCGACGCGTTCCTTCAGGAACTGAGTGCCCTTCCCGAAGAGTTGGCGCTAATTCTCGACGACTTCCACGTAATTGAGCTGGCTCCAATTTATGAATCCGTGGCTTACCTGTTGGAATACTTGCCGGCACATATCCATATTTACACCGCGAGCCGTATAACGCTCCCTTTTCCTACGGCAAGATTGCTGGCCAAAGGAGAAATGAAATCGATCTCGATCCAGGATCTGCAGTTCCGCTTTGCGGAAGGCATCCGTTTTTTTCGGGAATGCATGGGCATTACGCTCTCTGACGATGAAATCGGCATGTTCGTTCGCCGAACAGAAGGATGGGTGAGCGGACTTCGCCTGGCGGCGATAACGCTCCAGCGAAGCGACGATCCGTCGGCATTCGTCCGCAGGTTCAGCGGACAACAGCGGGACATCGCGTTGTATTTGTTGGAGGAAGTGCTGGGACGCCAACCGGAAGATATCAAACACTTCCTGTTGCAAACGTCCATATTGAGCCGCATGAACGCATCGCTATGCGAAGCGGTCGTCGGTCGGGAGGGCGCTCAAGCCGAGCTGGAACGGTTGGAGCGGCAGCAGTTGTTCATCACCCGCTTGGACGAATTCGGTGAAACCTATAGGTACCACCACTTGTTCGCGGATTTCCTGCAGCAGCGGTGCCGGAATACGATGCCGGGGAGGTGGGAGGAAATTCATGCGAAGGCCGCCCGCTGGTGGGAGGCGCACGGCGATTTGCACGAAGCGGCGGAACATTGGATTACCGCCGGCTGTTATGCGGAAGCGGCCTCGTTAATTGAGAACCGTCTGACATCCCTGCAGGATTATCGCGAATCGTTGCTGCGATGGCTTCAAGCCATGCCCAAGCCGATATTGAGAAAACGACCTTTCCTGCAATTGCTTTATGTAAAAATGATGTGCGAAGCGGGTCAGATCCACTGGGCGGAGCGTCAACTGCGCGGCCTGGAAACGGAGCTGTCCACTCCGGACTGGGAGCCGTGGATCGGCACATACTATTTTTTGTCCGCGGAAACAGCGTTGTACCGCAGGGATCTTCAACTGTCGCTCGATTATTTGGAACTGTTCGACCAGCACGAGCCTAGAGGTCCGGGCAGTCCGCTGCAGATGATCGCGGGCAATACATTGACCGGTCTCAGCTACGAAAGCTTGTTGTCGTTCTTCAACGATTTGCGCGATGCCGAGAAGTTCCTCTCGACTTGCATTCGTATCTGGGAAGAAAAAGGGAATTATCCATTTATAGGGTATTTTTATTGTTTTTACAGCGACATCTTGTACGAGTGGAATCGGGAGGAGGAAGTGGAGGCGTTATGGAATCGCCTGCTCTACAGTAATCAATGGCGGCCGTACTTACGCATCCGATTTTTTGCGGCCTCCAGTCTGGCTTGTCTCCGGATGATGAAGGGGGAACAAGATCAGGCCGAGGCTCTGATGGATCGGATCAAAGACGACATGGATACGCCGGATCAAGAACTGTTTCTTCGCAGATGGCATGCGGAAAAAGCCTATATGTGCATACATGCCGGTCTGCCCGAGGGAGTGCAAGCGTGGCTCGATACGTGCGGTTTGAAGCATACGGATGTCGTACCGTCTGCGTATCGGGAATACTATGTGTTGGCCCGGGCGCTCATCGAAGTCGGGCGAACCTCTGAAGCGTTGATTTTGGTGAAGAGGCTATTGCGGATGACGCAGGAGAAGGATTGGCTGCGGGATCAAATCCGGGTGCTGATTCTGCAGAGCATGGCGCTGGAACGGCACGGGAAGGAAGAGGAAGCGGCGGCCCCCTTGGAGTTGGCGCTGCATCTTGCGGAACCGCAAGGGTATGCCCGAAGCTTCACCGATGAAGGGAAAGCGCTCGGAGGACTGCTCGTCCGCTATTTGGAATCCAGACAGAACGGGTCGATTCGCCCGACACGGCAGGTGTCGCTCTCTTATATCAAAAGGTTGCTCAACCGCATGAACGTGCGGCTTGCGGGGACATTGGCGGCACCGGCTCTTCTGACGGGTCAGGAAAGCCGAATTCTGCGGCTGATCGAACAGGGATACACGAACCGGCAAATCGCTGAAAAGGTCGGCGTGAGCAGTGAAACAGTAAAAGTGCACCTCCGAAATGCATATCAGAAGCTGGAAGCGGGCAGCCGAATGCAGGCTGTGAACATCGCGAAAGAACTGCATTTGCTATAAACTAATCCCTCTCTCTACCCCTTTCGGGGTATTTTTTTTTGCCTGTTGAGCTCGTATACTAGGGTTTGGAAAAAAGTGCAACAGCTTGATGGAGGTTTTGCCATGCCGTATTACAAATTTGTTGAAATTTGGACGCCGCTGAAACTGTTAGATATCCGTTTTTTTTGTCGACGATGAGGGGGACAAATGGATCAAAATTCGGGTCGGCCAAGCGGCGAAGGCTCCGATTCATGAGCAAAGACGAAATCGAGAGGAGGTAGCAGATGCCTATGAATCGAACGAAAGCAAGCGGGCTATGAACGCTTTGGCCGGGAAACATCACGGCGACGAGCAAGGGAAGCCCACCGGAAGTGCCTTCCGGAGCACCAAAATGAACAGACGACGAATCAGGAGAGTGAATGAAGTGATAATGAACAAGACGATAGGCAAATTTCTTTCCGTCATGCTGGCGACGGCCTTGATCTTCGGATCCGTCGGCAGCATGACGCCGACGAAAGCAAGGGCCGATGCATCGCCGCTAGAGGAACTGGAGTTGAAATCTGCAATCATCACAAAATGGAACACCGAGGTGACATTAACGTTCAACCGTACCGTTACGGGTGACGTATACGAGGAATATGACATCGGCGTATTGAACGATGGGATCGAAATCTTGCGTACGGGAGCCCCGCATTATGTTCCGTTAGCAGCCGAAGGCTTGGCTTCGTTTACCGATGACGGCAATGTGCTGATTGCGTTTGATGAGCCTTTGGTTGGGGAGAAGAACATGATCCGCGTCGCTGCGAATGCGGTGGCGGATGCGGAAGGTCATGCGCTGTCGATGGCTCAGACCGTCACGGTGGCGGCCGAAGACACGGTGAACATTACCGGCAATACAATCACTGCGGATGGCCGCACCGTCACGATTACGTTCGATCAATCGGTGACGAGCGCCGTGCCGGATTTGAAATCGATGATTACGTATAACTCGAGTGCCACGAGCGGGTCGCCTGCAGAGTTAAGCGATCAGGATACGGTCCAGTTATCGGGCAATCAACTGACGATCACTCTAGAGACGGCCTGGACAACCCAAACGCATGTCGTGATCGCACAAGAGGCCTTGCTGGTCGGCGCCGGTGCGGAACCCAGCAGACAGCTCGAAACAGTGGTCGAACCGGCTTTCCCGGCGTTCTATTACGAAAATTACGGTTATAATTCGATCGAGATCTATTTCGGTTTTGACGGCGAAGTGTTCAATAACTTGTCGGATCTTGAAGCCTTGAAAGCGGCCATTACCGTCACGCGGGACGGAAGCGATGTGCCGGTGTATGTTGTGAAGTTGGATGACGAAGGCGAGATGTGGATTGATCTTAATGCCAACGAAGCGGGGGACTATGAGATCACGATTGCGGCAGGGGCGTTAAGGAACGCCAGCGGAATCGTCAACGAGGAAATCAAAGTGACCTATACAAAAGCCGATACGGCTCCGCCGAAGTATGTAAGTGGGGAAGCCGTGACGGACCCGGATACCGGCAAATTAACGGTGTCGATGATCTTTAATGCAGACATTTTCAACAATGCTTCAGGCGATAAATGCAACAATACTTCGTGGAACTCGAACAGCAACCTGAGGGATTGTATCAGATACCAAACGGGCGATGGCAATTGGAAAAATCTTGGACCCGCAGATACGGTGGCAATCAACGGCAAACGTGTGCTCGTTACCTTCGACAGTGCGGTGAACGGAAATCATATCATGTTGTTATTGCGTGCAGGCACGATCAAGAATAGTGCAGACCATATTTTATGGGGGAACACCTATACCGAGTATCTTGCGATTGAAGATTCGGTAGCGCCTTCGTTAATCGACGCTTATTTCACGAACACGAACCATGATGTTGTACTCGTCTTCGATGAATCGATCCAAGACCATACGGGAGGACAGCTGAATGCGGCCGTCACGTACGCGGTGAAAGGCGGCGCAATGAACCCGCTCGCGGACGATGCAACCGCATGGATCGAAGACGACAGGTTGATCATTCGCTTCAATGAGGCGTTGGTGGAGCAATATTACGCATTTGCTATTGCCGCCGATGTCCTGTCCGACTTGCACGGCAATGTGCAGGATGAGGGTGCTGAGACCGATGCGCTGACGCCTAGCGATCTAACTCCGCCGGAGTTGGATGAGAACGATGCCGGCTATGTCCCGGACCTGGGCGGAACGTTTATCTATCTGGGATTTGATGATGCAATTGCTGACAATACGCTTGCGGGCGGCGTGTCGCAGCTGAAGGAATTCATCGCGATTTCGACCGACGGCGGCAAGTCGTTCACTGCGCTCGGTGACGAAGACTGGGTGCGGGTCGAAGAGAATTACCTGCAGATATTTGTGCATAAGAAACTTGTCGACGGGACCTTAATTAAGATCACCGGTGCAGCTGTTAAGGACGCGGACGGTAATATTGCAGCAGAAGATATCGTTACCCCGCTGGATCTCAATTCGGCTTCCGAGATGGTCGGCAATTTTTATCTGGATGCGGATTCCGAACTTACGGCGGTTTACAAGAGCGATGCTTGGGGCAGCCGTGTCTATAAAGTCACCTTGCAAATCGAGAATGAACACTCCATAACAAGAGAACTATCCCCCAGTCAATATTCCGTGACAGGCAACAAACTTGTCATTAAGCAAGGTGTCTTTGTAGACGCAACGGCGTATTATCGGCTCGAAGTATTTGCTTACGGGGATTACAGCTTCACCGTTTACGGTTACGCCATCGCAAAGAACGAATCGTTCATAATGACTGCGCCGGAGCTGAAGACGGATGGCGGCATTACTGCGTCGGTCGATATACTCAGCTTTGCGCGCGATCCGCAAGCGACGGTGGTCTTTCAGTTGATGAAGGGATCGACACCGGTAGCGAATACGGCAGTCAGTACGTACTTGTACTACGGCAAGGTGTCCACGTATTTCAACGTGAGTGACCCGATGAGCCCCGAATACAGTATTAAAGCGTTTGTCGTGGCCGATTACCAGGGCGGGGAGGCATCGGTCGGCACGAAAATTGGCCAAGTCGTCACGCGTGAAGTCTTTGAGCAAATCGCTTTTCAAGAATACGGTGGCCCTAGATAAACCGGCTTGAATCGAAAAGGGAAAGTGGGGATGAACTACATGAAGTTGCGAAAAGCGGGTATATTTGTCGTTATGGCCCTGCTCCTATCGGTGCTGCCGGTATCGGCATGGGCATCCGGGGACAGCGTCGCGCTGGCGGAAATTCCGGAGACGACGCAGGGCGGTACGGTGATATTCACCGGCACAACGACGATGACGGAAGTGAATATCAAAGTGCTGCGCCCGAACGGCAGTGTGCTCTATTTCAATATCGTGCCATCGGCGGGAGGTACGTTCTCCGATACGATCATTGTCGGGAACGTTGAACCAACGGGAACGTATCAAGTAGCAGCCGGCCAAGGAACGGACGTGGACATCGTGACGTTCGAAGTGAAGGCGGCGGATCCCGGAGGAGGAGATCCCGGCAGTGGGAATCCCGGCGGCGAGAACGGCAACGAAACGTCTCAACCCGGCACCGTGACGGGACAGCCGGCAGGGACAGCCGTGGTCCATGTCAACGGACAAGCCGTGCAAGCAGGCACTGCGGTGACGGAGACGGTAGGTGGGCGGATGCAAACGACGGTTGTGCTTGATGCGGCCGTTATCGAGCAGCAGTTGGCGGTTGAAGGCGAGGGTGAGGTGATCTCTATTGCCGTGAACACCGGGGCCGACGTCTTGGTCGGTGAACTGAATGTTCAGATGGTCCAAAGCATGCAGCCGCGAAAAGCGGTCTTGGAGATTCGAACGGAGAACGCCGCGTATCGACTTCCGGCAGAGTTAATCGACATTGAGGCGTTGTCGAATCAATTTGGTACAGACGTATCGCTAGGAGAGATCAAGTTCCGGTTGGAAATTGCCCGACCGACGTCCGAGACGGTACAGGTGGTCGAGAACGCCGTTGCGGAGGGAGGCTTTTCTCTGGTTGTCCCGCCGCTCGAATTTACGGTGCGCAGTACGTACGGCGATAAGGTGATGGAGATTACAGATTTTACCTCTTTCGTCGAGCGAATGATTGCGATTCCGGAAGGCGTCGACCCGAGCCGGATCACGACCGCCATCGTCGTCGAGAAAGACGGTAGCGTGCGTCACGTACCGACGCAGGTCATCGAAGTCGATGGTCAATATTTCGCCAAAGTGAACAGCTTGACGAACAGCACGTACAGCGTCGTCTGGAATCCGGTTTCTTTCGTAGATATGGAAGGGCATTGGTCGAAGGATGTTGTCAACGACATGGGCTCACGGATGATCGTGGGCGGCGGCGATGGGCTGTTCCACCCCGAGCGGGAGATCACGCGAGCCGAGTTTGCAGCGATTGTTGTTCGCGGATTGGGGTTGAGAACGGGAGGAGGTCAACTTCCTTTCTCGGATGTGCAAATGTCGGATTGGTATCATGGTGTGATCGCCGCAGCGTACCAGTATGAACTGATCAACGGTTATGCCGACGGCACTTTCCGGCCGAACGACACGATTACGCGCGAACAAGCGATGGCCATCATCGCCAGGGCCATGCAGGTTACCGAATTGCAGGCGGAATCGGTTCCTACGAATCCATTGCGTTCGTTCTTGGATGCCGGCGATGTATCGGATTGGGCGGTTGACGTCATCGCGGAAACCCTCCAGGCGGGGATCGTCACCGGCCGAACAACTTCGGAGTTGGCGCCGAAGGCGTCTGTCACCAGAGCCGAGGTCGCCGTCATGGTGCAAAGGTTGTTGAAAAGGTCTGATTTGATTTAGTCATAGAGATCAGGATAAAGGTTATCCGCTCCAGGCATTCAGATGATTGCTTGGGGCGGATAATGTCTTATATTTAGAGAAGTTCTCGAAGAAAATATAACCCGGCTGTGTCATCGGGTTGACGAAGCAGCGGTGGAGTGTTCGGAGGCTGATTTGGGTGTTGTCTTTGAGTAGAATCTCTTATGCAATAATATAAGTTCCACACTTTTTTATCACCTGACCTAAGGCGTGGTGGAAAAATTAGCATCACTGTGAGTTACTAATTGACCATTTTCCGACCCGAGAAAAAATAGTATCACATGGTGTTGTTATGTGTGACAAAACAGGCACTTTGTTGGAGGACTTTCGGCAAAATTAGCGCGAATTGGCTAGAAGGTTCTGTATTTACGTTCATAGTTGCTTAGAGGAAATTATTGGATATGTAAGATAAGGGATAATAAGTTGTATACTACGGTACAAAAGCATAACGGCGGGTGCTTCAGCATCCGTTTTTTATTTCGCTGACCTCATAATACGAACTGGCAGGGTAGTTCAATAAGTTGTAAATTGAGGTTAAAAGATATAGAGCATTTCTTTGTAATGAGGAATGCTTTTTTTGGTTTAAAAAAGGATATATCTACAACAATAATAATATATTCAATATCAGTGATTTTATATTGTAAAACGATAAATTATGTGTTAAAGTCACATTAATGTGTTAACACTTGCACAGATGGATAAGTCAAAACCCCGTTCCTTATAATATTCCGCAAAGACCAGACTTTTGATTTTTGAATCACTTTTTGATACTGTATGCGCAACAACGGGTTTAGGTATCCCTATTATTTTGTAATTCCATGTGTTGACTCTGCTTACTCCACACACGTAGAATCGGTCGCGCTATTGGTGAGGAATGATACAGAGCGCTGAGATTGCAGTGGTGGAGCGGGTTTGGAGACTAATGCAGATGGGATGAAACTATCAAACAGAGGCTGAAATTTAGGGTCATTGACGGGCGATTGACGAAATAAAATATTTTTGACAATGGGGGCACCTGCTAAAAATGGCAGGTGTTTTTCATTTGTTTTCATAAAGCACATTAAGGGAGTCTGCTCATATGCAGCTGTGCTTTTTCGTTTAGCGCAGCATCTTATTGACTCATCTAACTGAAATTATTTATACGAATAAGCATAATTTGATGAAATAGGCTAATAATATTATTTAAATTTACTTTCAGTTTCCTTTCAATTTATTGACATCCTGTTTATATAATATTAAAATGGAGGTGAGAGGTGAATGATAATGCGTCCAACAGTAATTGAACGCAGTATATTGAATGGACCGGCTGCTCATGAGCTATTAAAGAAAATGGTCGATACCGACATGTCCGTTGTTGCAGCAATGATTAAAAATCTGCTTTTTACCGTAAAGGGCACGGATAAATATATTCGGAATTGGAATGATGACGCGTTCTCTAGCAAGGACTCTTTGCTTAAACTCGCAGAGGAGTTGTTTCTCCATATCTCAGAGGAGGCAGCAAAGGAATCTTCTGATGTTACTTATTCGACAACCGAAGTTGCTAAATTTGCAGGTGTTTCCGTGCAAACCATTAATACGTGGTTGCGTGAAAACAGGATTATAGGAGCTCCAGCAAGGCAAGGAAGAGAACATGCTAAAATCCCAGGGGATGCCGAAGTCATCTTTGGGAATGGAAAACGAATTCCTGTGTCTATGCTTAAAGCCAATTGGGACAAAGAAAACGAAGAACCCGAAGTCGATGAAGTGACTTATTTGGAACAATCCATAAAAGAGTTGGAAAAAAAATACGGTGCTACCTTTGAGGAAGTTTTTGGCGACAAGACCATCAGGGAATTAACCGAGGAAGACACTGACGCCTCAGTCTGGTTATCGTACAAAGCGAGGTTGGAAAGTGTCAAAAACCCTCAATATACCTAAGTCCACCTTCGCCACCTTAGAGAATTTATACGATGAGATTTTCAGTATCCATTTTCGAGAAGTAAAAGAAGATGACTTAGATCATAAAAAAGGCAGAGAGGTTAATGCCAAGATATCATTTCACGACAATGGTTGTTACCTTTACTGCAAAGAGATTTTTGACCGGGATTCGATGCTTGTCGAGTACTATTACGATTGGTATGCGGGAAACGGACAGATCTTGCAAAAGTTCCATGCACATTACCATCCTAAAGAAGCTCCTGAAGGTGTGAAAATCTTTGATCCTTGGCACTTTCATGTTCCTGAAAATCGGGGCGATAAAGATGGGATTAGGGTTGCCGGAATTGAGGGATATACCCTCCATGATGTTCTTCAAAAGGAAATCTTAAAATATATCCGTTTGACCAAATTGAGTTCTAAATAAGAGACGGGATCCGTCAAGATTGAAGTCCACCCAAATTCGGGACGGGCTTATTTTGTTTGTTTCACGATACGATTGCAGTTGAAGGAGGTGTAAAAATAGGAGCACGGATTGTAGAGGTTTTCTTAAAGAAATATGCATTGTCAACTGACTATCGTAATAATTTTTTCGATGATCTAATGCAAGCAGCAAGATTTGCGTTGTATCAAGCACTAAAATCGTTTGACATGGAGAAAGCAGCGAATGCTAATGATTCCTTTTGGGCTTATGCAAAAATGAGGGTTAAAGGAAGCATAAAAGATGGATTGAGTAGAAATATAGGCGCTGTGCATGCGCCACTTAGTACAAAACAGCTTGCATTGCAGCATTTTGTCAAATACTCAGGAATTCCGATAAAATGTGATTACTTACTATTAACGAGTTGTAAGGAGGGGGATTCATTTTGGACAACTTGCAAGAGCAACTTCAACTAGCATTATTAGAAATCGAGCGACTAAAACGTGCAAATGAAGAGCTTAGAACTCAACTGAAAATAACGACTCCGGATGTTGCCCCGAACAATCTGAATCCGACCGTACACTTACAAAAACCCGATCAAACTGATACTGTGTTAGAACAATTAGGGCGAGAGGGTATTCGTCATCTCTCTCCAGTTGAAGAAAAATTAGCTTTATACCGGAGTTATTTTCGCGGTCGTGAAGATGTTTATCCTGTTCGATGGCAGAATAAACAAGGTAAATCAGGCTATTCGCTCGCTTGTGGTAATGAATGGACGGTGGTTTGTCAAAAGCCGCAGGTGAAATGCTCTGTTTGTCCTTATCAGGAATTTTTGCCGTTTACTGACCTTGTGATATCGAGTCACCTGGATGCCAGAGCTGACCGAACAATAGGTGTTTACCCTATGTTGCCGGATGAAACCTGCTGGTTCTTAGCAATCGACTTTGACAAGAAAAAATGGCAGGAAGACGGGGCTGCAGTTATGCGTGTCTGCACAGAGAGACAGATTCCTGCGGCATTAGAGCGTTCTCGTTCGGGAAACGGCGGACACATCTGGATCTTCTTTCATGAGCCGATCCCTGCGAGTTTGGCAAGAACACTCGGCACGACACTCTTGACGCTTACGATGAAACTACGGTATCAACTGGGTTTGGATTCCTATGATCGGTTGTTTCCAAATCAGGATACGCTCCCAAAAGGAGGGTTCGGAAATCTGATCGCACTTCCGCTCCAGGGAGGTCCGCGTAAGAAAGGAAACAGTGTTTTTGTGGATGAGAATTTTCAACCTTATGAGGATCAATGGCAATTTCTTTATCAATTAGGCAAAATGACTGAGGAAGAAGTGTTACAACTTATACAGTTGAACGGGATGGGAAGCAATGTCCTTCAAGTAGGCTTTATTAACCTTGAAGGAGATGACGACTGGCTGTGGGACATAGACAAAGAGCATTCAGATTTGCATTTGCAAGAACCGATGCCTGAATCGGTGGAACTCGTTCTGTCAAATCGTGTTTATGTATGCAAAAAGGATCTTTCTCCGAGCGCTCTTAATCGTTTGATGAGGCTCGCTTCTTTTGCAAACCCGGATTTTTATAAAACACAAGCTATGAGGTTGTCTACTTAGTTATCCCTGAAAAAGTCGGGGTTTTTGAGCAAATTAAAAAGGAATTCGAAACCTCAAAATGGAAGTTGTTATTGTCGAGATAACAAAGCTCCAACACCCCGAGGGAAGAATTCCTTTGCATTAGGAATTCAACAGAAACCCTTGGGAATCCTTCCTTGAGGTGAAGAAAATGTTGAAACTTCGCGACGAGCAACTTACGATGTGGGACGCCATTCTGTCGGAAGCTGTACGGGCGTTGCCTGCCGAGCTTGCGATCATCGACAAGCTTTTGGACGACGAGCGGTTTCTTCAGCCGTTCGTCCAACTGCACCCGAAGGGCAAGAAGAGCGGCCGCCCTACCTTTGCTATCGAAAAGTATGTGCGCCTCATGGTGCTCAAACACAAATATAATCTTGGCTACGAATCACTGGTAAAGGAAGTCGGCGACAGCATCACCTGGCGGATGTTCTGCCGAATTGCCATCGACGAAGCCATACCCGATCCTTCCACGCTCATCTATGCCCGCAAACGCTACGGCGACAAGATCGTCGAAGATGTTAATGCCGCATTGGTGAAACAGTGCGAGGAAAAAGCGATTCTCAAAACCCGTAAATTCCGTACCGACACGACCGTTGTGGAATCCGACATCCATCATCTAACAGATGCCACGCTGCTGCAGGATGGTGTGAAGGTCATCACTCGAATGATTCAGAAAATCCGAAAAGTCGCCTCCCACGCCGTTCAAGGCTTTGAGGATCGTACGGCTGAAATCAAAAAAAAGATTCTGTCCATCGCCAAAGTCCTACGTCGTCGCACCCGTGAATCATGGGAAGAAGTCGACCAGATTACGCAAAACGTAATCGAAGTAGCCGAGAGTGTCGTTAGCAAAGCGCAAACCGTCATCGAGAAATTGCAAGACAAGGGCAAAGCTGCCGTTCAGCAAAGCAAAGCGAAAGTGGTGGCGGCGGTCATGCTTACCGGGAAGCTGTTGGAATAAGCTAAACAGGTCGTCTCCGGGAATCGAATTATTGCGGATCGAATTGTCAGTTTCTTTGACCCGGAAGCAAGGCCGATTAAGAAGGGCAAGTTAGCCAAAGGCACCGAGTTCGGGTACAAGGTGCGAATCGACGAGACGGAAAGCGGCTTCGTCACCGGTTACGCCGTTTATGCGGGAAATCCCTCCGATGATGAATTGCTCGTTCCCGCCATAGAAGCACATATCAAGCAGTTCGGAAAAGCGCCGCAGGCCGTAGCCACCGACCGTGGCTTCTCGAGCAAGAAGAATGAAACTGCCATTACCGAGCTCGGCGTGAAGCGAGCCAGCTTGCCGCGAAAGGGCAAGAAAGGCATTGCCCGAACGGAGTATGAAAACGAAAAATGGTTCAAGGACTTGCAGCGTTACCGTGCAGCGGGAGAGGCTAAGATTAGCCTGCTTAAACGCAAGTACGGTTTGAACCGCAGCAGGTACCGGGGCTTTGCTGGCTCAAAATGCTGGGTCGGCTTCGGAATACTGACCCACAACCTGCAAAGAGCGGCAAAAATGCTCCAAAACTAAGTTGAAAATAGAAACCGGGGGACAACCGCCTCCACAAAACGAACTGACACCCTGATGCCTTTTTCAGAATTGGACTTTTTCAGGGGCAACTAGTTCGTGTTATCTTGTCCTAAATTAGCTTCCTCAGCATAAATATGTTGTAAAGAGGAGTGTGAACAATGTGGACAAGAAAGTGAAACGATATTATCAACTGAAGCAAAAGCAAAAAGAAATAGAACAAGAAATGATGGAGCTACGCAGCGAAATCATGAACCATTGTACAGAACAGGGCGTTTCAGAGCTGGAGGTTGGGAGTTATAAGGTGAAAATCGTACTTCAAGAGAGGAAGGAATACGATGATAACAAGCTTTACGAAGCGCTCCCCGACCCTAGTGTATGGCGTATGCTTTCAAAGTCGGATTCCTCTAAGATTGCGAGCCTGATCAAACTAAACGTCATCTCGGAGGAAAAGATTAAAGATACATTTTCGGTTAAGAACGTAACATTGCTTCAAGTGGATAAGAAGTGAAAATTAATTGATCAACATCACCATTCTATTGAACTATAAATTAAGAAGACGACTTTCACTAGACGGTCGATCACGAGGCATTTTATTACATTTGTGAAGGGAAAGAGGGACGAGGATGCTGGAGGCATTTCTTCAAAGGATCGATAATAAAGATTGCCCTAGATGCCCCAGAATGAGTGCTTGTAAGCCAGTTCTTCAGATGACTGAGTCAGATATAAAGAAGTCGATTATGTTTATTGCCGAAGCCCCCGGACGGTTAGGAGCGGAAATAAGTAGAATACCTTTATATGGAGATCAAACAGGAGCCAATTTTGAAGAACTTCTTCAAAGTGCGGGTCTAAATCGACAACAGTGCTACATAACCAATGCCGTGTTATGTGTGCCCATTGATGAGCGTGGTAATAATAGCTCTCCCAAAGAAAGTGAAATTAGAAACTGTTCCAGTCTTCTGTTAGAGCAGATACAAATCATAATGCCAATACTAATTGTGACTTTAGGTAAATCGGCATTAATGGCATTGCATAAGATAAAAAAACTTCAGATAAAGCTGCCTGCAATTCACGAAAAACCATATGTTCACGATTGGAATGGATTCAAAATTTTAGCGCTCTATCATCTGAGTCCAAAGGTAATGAACATGTTTCGAAATAAAGAAAAGCAATGTGCCGATTATAAAGTAATTCAAGACTGGATAACAGAAAAAGAGCGGATTCTCGATTAGAGGCTTCGCTCTTTTTGATTTTCCGCCTACTCTTCCCGTTGAAGGGCCGGAATCGCAGAAAGAAATCGCCATCGCTCTATATCAGTATATTGCGATGAATGCCGAGCAATTGTCCATCTTGCTCAATTATAACCGCCGCACCGTCTACAACATGATCAGCGGTTGCAAAAGCAAGCCGAATCGTTGGCTCAGAACGCACCCACTTCACTAACGAGTTTATGACGCAGCTCATCGTATGGAGCAGTGAGCAAGAATGTTGGTGGAAAGCCCGGTTGAATTCAAAATCCGCATCATTTCATACCAACCGCCATCTTGCGCTCTATGTCGCAACGGTTGCCGGGTCGGCGTTTCTTCTGTCTTAGCCTTGCTCTTTTTGTGGTATAAATGGAAGTACATTGTTGTCGCAATTGAAAGGCGGTGAACGGTTTGAGTGTAGACCGGGAAGAGTTGAAGCGAATGATCGATCAAATCCCCGAACAAGACGCACTCGAAGTGTACGATTTTATCGGTTATTTGAATATGAAACGGGAAAGAGCCGATCTGCAACAATTGGATGTCGCATCGCTCGCGGAGGATGCTGACCTCATTCGACAAGTTCAACAAAGCCGCGAAGATCGTGTGCATGGACAAAACGTATACAAACGGCTTTGGATGAACTCAGCCGTATTCTCGCTAATCCGCCGGATGTGAAGGAACGAATTTATCTGGATTCGTTTACCCGGCTGTTATTTACATCAACTCTTACCGCCAAACCAATCCTTACAGGCAAATTGAAAGGTCATTGGTAAGCCTGGGGCTTTACCAAGTTATTCTCGTGTTCGGGATTAACGAAGACGAAGCAATCGTTTGGATAAATGGCATTAAACATAAACGAGAGGAAGTATGCCGAAGACTATGGAATGTGATGTAAGGTAGTTTGTGCTTCAATAACAGGTTTCTAAAATGAAGGTAAGGCGTTTCTGGATAGAACGGCTTGCCTTCTTCATTGGGTCTGTCAAGATTTCTGTGTAAACTCGTTTAAAGATAATTCTCCCCGAGGGGAGAATTTGGCCCTCTAGCGCAGGTGTTGGCCAACCCGTTCCGGGAAGAAAACGGACAATTGCAAGAGCATTTGCCCCCAGTTCTGTACCCTGCCGGTCCATTTCCGAACGATATCCATGGTGGCCAAGTATAGCATTTTTAAAAGTGCTTCGTCGGTGGGAAAGATGCTCTTCCCCTTGGTGACCTTGCGAAGCTGGCGGTGGTAGCTCTCGATGATGTTGGTCGTGTAGATGAGTTTGCGGATCTCCGGCGGGTACTTGAAGAACGTGGCAAGTTCGTCCCAGTTGGTACGCCAGGAACGGATAATGAGCGGATCTTTCGCGCCCCAGGTTTCCTCGAATCGATCCAGTTCAAAGCTTTGCTGCATCTTCTGTCGCCGCCTTGTAGATTGGCTTCAGATCCGCGGTGACCTTTTTCAGGTCTTTGTAGGAGACGTAACGTGTGGAATTACGAATTTGATGGATGATGCATTTCTGAATTTCCGTTTTCGGATAGCAGGCGGAAATCGCCTGCGTAAAACCGGTCAGATTGTCCACACAGGTGATGAGAATGTCTTGTACACCGCGATTTTTTAGGTCATTCAAGACACTGAGCCAGAACTTAGCCGACTCGTTCTCGCCGATCCAAATGCCCAGCACATCCTTATTGCCGTCCAGATCGATGCCGATGACCATATAAGCCGCCTTATTGACGATCTGCCCATCCTGCTTGACCTTGAAGTGGATCGCATCCAGGAATACCACAGCAAACGTGTTCTGCAACGGACGATTCTGCCACTCCTTAATCATGGGGACGATCTTGTTCGTCACATTGGAAATAAGCGTAGCGAAACTTCGATTCCGTACAGTTGCTCCATATGATCCTGAATCTCCCGGGTGCTGACTCCCTTGGCGTACAACGCGCAATGATCTGATCCTCAATACCGTTTACGTTCGATTGATGCTTCTTCACGATCTGCGGCTCGAACTCGCCTATCTCCATTGTAATAGGTTTGGAGTTTACACGAAACATTTTACAGACTCTCAAAAAACTCTTCTGGCGTTACAGTTGATAATTTTTATACTTCTACAAGATCTTTACTTGAGCTGTCGTAATTTAGTTTTGTAAGTTGAGAGCTTAGAAAATCATCATTTAATAATTTTAAAAAGAGATTTTGCGATTTTTTTGTGCTTAAATCAACATACAACTCATCGTTAAGATAGAAGAAATCAAAGTCAGGATAAATTTTCAAAATGTCCTCAGGTATTTGTACTAAGCGATGTTCAGATTTCCATAAGCCCATACCTTTGCTATCTCTCTTATATAAATTGATAGGGTAGTGTTGTTTATATGAGATTAATGTAAGGTTCTCAATTGATAAGATAAAAACTATTCCTGAAATTTCCTCAAATTTATCATCTGTAAATGAAAAGGTATCAAATTTGTGCTGAGACCGTAAAATTGTAATTGGTTCAAAACCTTGAGGCAACTCATCGTAATCATAATGAAAGAGGGTATTTTTTCTTTCTTCAATTTTTGAAATATCAACTATTCGTAATTCTTCATTATTGACTATCGATTCATTTAATGTACTTAGGAAATTGATTTTAGATGGTTTTGATCATCCTTATCAATATCTGCCAACTTAATAGTTTTTCCTTCTTGTTTATTCAGGATAAAAAGAACCTCGCACACAAATTTAGTAGGTGATTCAATAAAGCTAAGTAAATGTTGATCTAACTCATTTTTATTCATCTTAGTACCCTCACATAATAGATATTTTCATGAATAATTTTGTAACTTAATGTATCTCCTTGTGAGATATCTTCTCTGGAAATAATAATAATCCCCTCTTCATTTCCAGTTCTAAATGAGGCATCAACTTTATAAATTTTATAACCCAATAATGCTAATGTGGGGTTGGTGTAGAACATGTTAGTTTTTACATACATAATACCGATTGCAACTAAGAGCAGGAACAAAACTATTGCGTAACGAATTTTAGTTAAGTCAAAAGCAATTAAGGGAATAATATAAGTGGATAGAAACGTTAAATATTCATAGTTTCTATTTTCAATTTTCCTTACAATAATATGATTTTGTTGGCTACCAGCAAGCTTGTATTTAAAATTCAAAAAAAATAAAACACCTAATAAAAGTAGAAGAAATGAGATTGTTGGAATAATATTGTCCATAAACAGTCTTTTAAAGCCTATAAAGGAACAACTATCTTTGAAGCAAATAGGAATATCGATAGTTACAATTATAATAAGAATGAAAAGTAGCCAGAGAGAGATAACATAAAGTTCTATTTTATCCCAACTTTTTTTAGCAAAAAATCCCTCCTTCTTATTAGATAATATACTGTAAGTTTGGAACAAGTAAACAAATTTATAGAATTAGGTGAATACAGCCACATCTTAATTTATTCTACCGTCAGCACTCATCCCATGTTGAAGCGGTAGTCATTATCGAAATTATAAATAATGGGAGAGCCTAAACTGATTGTTGTCACCTAATCAGCAATCAGCCCCTCGCTGCGGAAATAAAGCAGTAAGGGGCTGGTTGTTCATGATTATTCGTCAAGTAAAAGCATCAGTTGCTTTTTGACCTCCGAGAAAATCAGAGGTTTCAAATGTCCGAATTTCTTAATGACAATTTGATTCGAAAGGGTGTATATCTTATCCGCGCGTACAATAGATGTCGTACGCAGTTGTCCCTCGTCAAGATCATCGGCAGTTATTTGTATCGTATAAGTCTTGCTGATCAAGTTTGAAGTAATGGCGGCTACGATAAGATCAGACTGCACTTTATTGTAGTCTGTGTTGGACAAGACAAGAACGGGACGCTGTTTTGTTGTGGACAAATCACTGTACGGAAATGGGATTAGTACGATATCCCCTTGCCTATACATTATTCCAAACCTCATCATCCACCGGGTTGTCCCAGAACTCCATGCTGGTCATACTGGATTGTTCAAGATTTTTTAATACTTCACGTTCTCTCTTCGCATTCAAGTATCCAATAAAGTCAGCAACTTCAATTGCGTCTTGCTCGGGTATATGGTCAATGATGCGTTTCAATTCTTCTCGGTTAACGTTCACAGTATCACGGCCCTCCGGATTTAGATGCTTCTATTGTATCATAAATTATCTCATGTCTAAAAAGGCTGTTAATACTGATTGGAGAATAATTTCTTAATTTTATTAAGTATAATAAAAATTATAAAATATGTTACGCCTGCTTATCCGGCATGCTGTGGAGTCTGTGTTTTGCTGGTGCAGGAGTAATGTCTGAAGCCATATTTACTCTATCTACAATATGAGAGGACGAAACTCAAGATCCTGTTTCTATATTAGAATGGAACCTTCATCAGACGGTCAAAGATGTGCATCAGAACCATTATAAGGAGGGTACGGTCAAATCTTGAAAACAAATGGTTAATCGATTCTCTTCCATATCTTCCTGAGAAGGTAATGTTCGATAGTGACCCAGAGGTTATTAAACTATTAGTATCCCCTTTGTACGGTGGGAAACCGAGTTACGGAGTGAGAGAACTGATCCAAAATGCAGTGGATGCATGCAGGGAGCTTAAATACCTCTATAAGGTACGAGCAGAGTTGGGGCAATATACGCCGGAAATTAAGGTTGGTATCTACCAGTTAGATTCCAATTATTATTTCCAAATCGAAGATAATGGAATTGGAATGTCAGCAGAAGTTATTGTTCATTACTTTTTAAAAAGCTTAAAACAAACAAATTGGTTAAAATTTGGCCTAAATCTTCACAAGAACTTTCCAATAATATATGGTTTTATCTAGAATACGCGATAATCTCCGATTATCCACTATCGCATTCGAATTTTCTGCTTAAAAATGAACTTTATGAAGTAAGTTTTATACATGATTTCAGAATAGATTCAAAAAGAATTTATCTTCCAAAGGAACTTGGGCTAGCCTTAATAAATGGAGAAATCAAAATGAGGAAGGACATTTTGAATAAGCTTAAAATTGAAAAAGAGCTTGAGCGTATGGTTTACATTGTTATGAACAATCCACCCCAGCAACAATTGATGATTCTTTTTTTGGAAGCGAAAATGGATTGAAAGTAGATGCCCTTATTGAGATATTTATAGCGCCGAAAAAATTCAGAAAATTCAACGAAAATTATAAAGAGAAAATCGAAGCATTGAATAAATTTGTTGAAGAAGTTTTAGATGAGTGCTTTGCTGATGAAGTTTTTATTCCATATGAACTAAAGGAAAGAAGGAAAAAGTTTCCGCAGGCTTTCGAATTTTTGTCGGAGTTTATTTAAGAATTGTGCAAGTCTATATCCGTGTTGGTTACGTCCGGCATGAAGGGATAACAGATTATTTCGTGAATGATGTGTTGACTCTGCTTACCCCACACATGTAAAGTGTGTGGTAAGGATATATCGGGAGGATGCTATTGCGGCTGAAAGGATTGCATTAGAAGAATAGAGGTTAAACAAGAGTGAATCAGCAAGAAAGGATAACATTAATGAAATCAAAAAATAAGCGTTGGCTCATTGCCAGCGCTTTTCGTATACGAGTGTTTGTTATTCAAATTAGACAAAATGTTATTTTAACTTTACATTATGTTTTGTTTATGTTACCTTCTAGATGAAGGGGAGGTTTCCATGATGTTTCAGTTTGGAACGATAAGCAATCAAGTTTATTTGCTTCGTGCTGAACGGAGGTGGACGCAAAGCGATTTAGCAAAGAAACTTGGCGTAACAAGACAAACCATTGCAGCAATCGAGAACAACAAGTTTATTCCTTCTCTTGAGCTTGCATTTTCGATAGCACATGTATTTGAAAAGGATATTAATCAAGTTTTTTCGTTTGAACCATACGAAGATGAAGAGGAGGATCAGTGAAATGGATACTTTACTTAGCTGGGTCATTTCATGTGGTTTGATTATTAACGTCATATTCTCATTTAGAGAAGGGATGGACGAAAGGGGACGGAAAATAATGTTTTTTCCGCTGCTCATTTCATTTTCTTTGTTATTTGTAGGTTACAGTATCCTGAATGTGATAACTAATTTTTGGATCTTGGAAACGGCAACTTTCAAACTATGTTTAGGATTTCTATTCGCCGCAGTATTGTTGGTTTATCTAGTCTATTTATTCATTGAAAGAAGAAGGTTGTCTTAGTATGGGTAAGACTCACATGAACCGTTACTGGACAAATCAAACCATTGAAGCGTGGGAGCATGCTCGAAAAGTTGGATATTTGGTCGGCAACCCTGAATTTATTTGGGAGGAAATGCTTAGAGACTACCGCTGGATGATGACGCAAATGAAAAAGAGACTTCCCCAATATGGCGGCGAATTTCCAATTTGGCGATAGACTGAAAAGCCAGACCTTCGGAGGGGTGGGCATTTTAATAAAGGAATTCATGCCGTTAGTCTTGAAGTGGAGCTTCCAAGTGAACATGTACTATTGTCTAATTTTGATGCATGGCATTGTGTTCTGAATGATAGTTTTTTGGCTTTAGATGAAGAAGAGTGGGATGCCTTTTATCGCAGCGAACTAAAAATGACTAAAGGGGAAAGCTGGGAGTGTAAGGGTTAGTTCGATCCCAGTGATATAGCCCTGTTCGTCGATATCGTTGCCATATTCGGCATCATAATCTTTTTCATAGTCAGCTTTAAAGGTATTCGCGGCTACGACCATCTGATCCAAATGTGAAGAAAGCTTTTCATCCAGTATGTAAGGAATTTGAATTTTCTCGGAACTAATATACTTCAAAAGTCCATTATGTGATTCAATACTTGTACCTTCCTTTAACAACTCGGAATCGCAAGTAATTCTCAAACTAATCCACTCCCTTCAAGTATTATGTCGTATTAGACGCGGTAGCTGTAAAAAGGTTTTGTGATATTGCGATCAATTTATTCATACGAACATATAGATTACGATTAAGTCACCTGCTACATTTGAGGAAGCTTGAAAAAACGTGAGTAAAAAGGACCAATCCTTGCTGGACGGTCTTTTTGCTGTCCGGTTTTGCAGCACGGCATTGATAGAGAAAAAAGGGGACTTTCGAAAGGCAATTCACCTGCCTTCTTTTTTATACCCATTTTTACGGATAGGAGCGTGACAGAATGGAGATGATGAATCGAAAACATGCGGGTTGGATAATAGAACGGCGGTTCGAGGGCGATCAGAGCCTGACCTTCCTCTTATGTGCCTTATTGAAAAGGCGCTTCAAAGGTGGCCGATCATGAGGTATAATGCGACTATACCCCTTGGAAATGGGAAAGCATCAAGAAGCGGTTGAAGTGAGACAGTAAGATATTGATGAAATGAAAACGAAGAACGCTTCTCGCCCAAAAGCAACCTCGCCACCTTTGATAAAAGCAGTGCTCGTTACAAGTGTTAAGATCGGCTGAAATGATCTTTATCCTTGCGGCAGCGGTTTGAAGCATAAGAAATGCTGCGGAAAGTAACAGAAATGGAGAATTGAAGTGCAAGAGAAAAGTCGTATGATGGTTGTCGATCGAAGCTACTCACCTGTTGAATCCCTTGAAAATGAAGAGCTTTATCGTCATGGAATTTTTGAATGGAACATCTCGAGAGAGCGCGAAATCCATCATTCCGTAATTGATGTTGACAAAGAGTTCCCTTCAGCTTCAATCAACCAAAGCCATGTGGATATACTATTGATTTATCCATACCAGTGATTCAGGCGGAGATCAATCCGGGTACGTATATCGTTATCGATGGTCATCACCGCCTTGCCAAGGCTCGGAAGAATTGTTAACCAGCATATTTGGTTCTTCACTTCCATTAAAAGTTACACCGCATTCGTTGAATATTGGAACTCAAAAGTTTATGATAAGAATAACTAATACAATGATCACAGTACAATGTACAAAAAAGCTGGCAACCGAATTCGGTGTTCCCTTATTAAATGAGAAGCCGAAACATTCTAATCCGCTGTATTGCTGGCATGCTCATTTATTTTCATTTAATCGCCGAAAGTGTGTATTGGTTATGAATAACGAAACAAGATACAATTTTGTGATGTTTGGTTTGATGAAGGCTGATTTTAAACGATTCGGTGACTTGATCGTAAGGCAAATCTCCGACAATTTGCTTGCAGATGGAATGGAACAAGCATTGATTGGTAAATATTTACTAAATTGTGGAGATGTTAGTTATACCCCGACAAGCGACAGAAGCATAATTGGTCAAATCAACGAAATGATAATGGTCGCACAATATGAGATGGAAGGCAACATCGATGAGTTTGGTGATCCTGAAATTGATCAAGTGAATCGCTTCTTGAACAGATTTGTTTTCCTGAAATTACCGAAGCTATATTCGGGCGAAACCATGCACGATGCGTTGCAAAATTTATAGATGTTGAATGATGAATCTATCGTGTTTAAGCCAAGCCTCCCTCACTGCATACGGGAGGCTTTTTCATGCGAATAGATGCTTGCTGACAGATTGTTATCGGTGCTGTAGTGGATACTGTTGGAAAATTCAGTTTTTCTGCGTGTATGAGGATGTTTGACTTTGCCCTTTTTGCGGATCATTTAGGGATTACCTCCACTTATCAAGGCTCTATAACCAATTATGTGAGTACGGCCTGAATGGGATTAACCATGATTCGACGATGCTGGCGGCGATGACTGCGGCAGCAACGAAGCATATCGGCATTGGAACCACGATTTCCACCAGCCTTACGTCGCCTTACTTATTAGCGCGCCAGACAGCGTCATTGGATCACCTTACCAAGGGGCGTGTTGCCTGGAATGTGGTGACGACCGCCAATATCGCAAACGGGTGTATTCGCAGACCCCGACAAATCGGATGAGTTGGTAAAAATTCAATCCGACTGTTGTTTATAAATTTCGCAGAAATCGATGCTTTTCCAATTTGTTTAGGAACAACGGAGGGTGATAAGAATGATGATTAAGTTCTTGGAACTACCTTCGGCGGCACCAGTTAATTTCAGCTTCGCCACCAAGATGGCGGATGCGTTTACACTCGACCGCGTGAAGCTTGAACAGTACGACCGGATATACCGGCTATCCGCATTATGTGTAATCATTAGTTTTGTATGAGTATTCGGTTCTGAATGCCGACTTTTTAAACACGCATTTTACGAATGGAGGGCTAGCATGTTTACCGGAATTATTGAGGAAATCGGCCACATGCGGCCCTCAGTTGGACGCAGCTTTAAAACGGATTGATGAAGAAGGCTCCGGTATATTAATATATATGCGCTAGGAAGGTCGCGGCATTGGAGAACAAAATTTAAAAGATCTTGGCATCCGCCAGCTTCGCCTCTTAACCAATAATCCGCGTAAAATCAAAGCGTGTGGCCATCCAAATGGAAGGAAAAGTGCATAAATCATAAAATAAGGAACTTAAATAGAGAAGAGAGAAACCCAAATGGCAAAAATGTATGAAGGTTATTTAGTCTCGCAAAACTTAAAATACGGCATTGTCGTCGGTCGCTTTAATGAATTTATCACTTCCAAATTGCTAAGCGGCGCACAGGACGCTTTGAAACGCCACGGTGTTCAAGAGGACGAAGTGGAAATCTTCGCGCCGGTACGAAAGCTGGTAACAAAGGCTGGGAAGCAGCGGTAACCGCGCTATTGAAATGACCCGATGCAGGCGTTGTCGTAACGGTTGCCTTTACGGCTCATGCTGACCGGGAGCGCGTTAGCAAGTACGAGCATCCCTTCCCCAAACTCTTCATGTTGAATCCATTTATAGCGATTGGCAGCTTCGTGACGGATTAAGGGGATGACGGAGAGGCCACCGCCAAAGCAGGCAAGAGGAATTTTCCATAAACTAAAGCCTCATTCCCATTCGGCTCTTGTAGCGTTTAATAAGAATTTGACAGTCAACGCTCGTAATGCCAGGGAGAGGATAAAGTTTGTCCTTCAGAAACATCTCCATTTCTTGATTCGTTGTAAATAATCCGTGCATATGCAGTTTGCTTGGCCCTGTCATATGGTACAAGCTAGTTACATACGGTTCGTCGGCCAGTATGTCAGCGACCTGTATCAGATATTTAGGCTCCACATCCACATTAAAGAAAGCAGAAACGGTAATCCCAATTTTCTCAGGATTGATTACGGCGGTAAAACGCTCAATAATGCCGTTGTCCATAAGGGTATTTATTCGCGAATGAACAGCAACTCGAGAGAGTCCAATTTCCTTAGCAAGATCTGTATACGAGATTCTCCCGTTTAAATGCATCGTCGATATGATTTTCCGATCTATATCGTCTATTTCCGTAGGAGGTATTTCACTTGAGGTCCCCATATGAATATCATAGACTCCTTCCATATACTTGAAATAAAATGAAAAAAATGAGATTTCATTTACGAAGTGCTTGAAAAAGGTGGAAATGCATATGATGCTGCAGTTGCATTGAGCGCATGCTTGGCAGTATCAGATTACGTTGGATATTTACCTAGGATTAAAAGAATTCCTTTTCGAGGTATCCATAGCTCAATAACGGTACCTTGAATGGTGGATAGTTGGACCGCAATTCATCGAGAATATGGGAAATTGCTAATCAGGCGGACAGTCTTAGAAAACTCCCTGGAACCAACGAAATCTACTTGCCTGACTATGCTGGCTGGTAAAGCCTTTGCAGCTTAATGAAAAAGCTACAAAGGCTTTTTCGTTTAAAACAAACAAAGTATGTAAACTAATATAACAAATTAAATGAATTTATGTAAATAAAAATAACATTTTAATTGACAGGAAATTATCCCATAGTTATAATAATCTTAATAAATACGACTATTAGAAACTATATATACGCGAAAATATAAAAATAGAAACAATCAAATGTAATTTATTTACGAAAAGTTAAGTTTGTTGCATTAACTACAGTCCCGTAAATATGTCAACTAATATAACAAATAATAAACGTGGGGGTGATCGATGTGTTGTCACAAAACATTTCCAACAAATATGTATCGGATTCAAAAAAAGCGGAGCAGATACAGAGACGTTATTGGTCAATTTGCAAAAGTTTGGAAAGGTCTAGTCCATCGGGCTGTGAACGATAAGTTAAGTACCAGAACCGTATTTCGAATATGAGATACCTGCTTTGGTACATTGTTTCGCCTGGTACTGTCGATATTCGAAGCGATGATAACGTGGAATGCCGCATAGCTGGGATGGAGTCTTAATCAATCCGGTTATAGGACCGCAGTGAAATAGAAATTAAGAAGGGACGAGACGCTATGGCAATCTCATGGGAGAGCGGAATGGATGGCTTGCCGAATCAGTTGCGGATATTAGTGGACGAAGCTTCAAGAGAAAAACTTTCCAAGGATTATTTTTGGTACTCCCCCGTTCTAGACAAAAAACTGCAAGGGAAGATCGCAGATGTTGTCGCTCTTCCGGAGAGTGAAGAAGAAATAGTAGCAATCCTTTCCATGGCGTGTAGGAACCGTATCCCTGTAACGGTTCGGGGTGCTGGTACAGGAAACTACGGGCAGGCCGTTCCTTTGCAGGGAGGAATCGTACTTGATCTAAGCGGATTAAACCGAATACTCGAGATAGAAGAAGGGTATGCTCGTATTCAATGTGGAGTGCGCTTGGGAGCGCTGGATAAGAAAGTAAGAGAGCAGGGTCAAGATCTGCGTATTTATCCAAGCACTTATGTAAAAGCCACCATAGGTGGATTCGTCGGGGGTGGCTCGGGTGGAATCGGTTCCGTAACATGGGGGAATCTGTGGGACGGGAATGTACTCGAGGCAATCGTCTACACCATGGAAGAAATTCCACGCAGGTTAGTCGTTCGCGGTGAAGAGCTGTTGAATTATATTCATAGCTATGGAACGACAGGGATTATTGTTGAACTAACGATTCCTTTATCGCCCCTTACCGCTTGGTCGCAGTCGATCGTCAGCTTCGAAAGCTTTGATATGGCAATGAGATTTGGTGAAGCGTTGGCGAAGGATATGTCTATAGCCAAAAGAGAAGCAGGAGTCATGGAGTGGCCAATCCCCTCATTCTTCAAGCCTTTGGCGAAAGCTTTAACCCCTGAGATGCACGCTGTTCTCGTTGAGACAGCTGATGGAACTCAGTCGGCCCTTGCAGAGCTCGCTCAACAGTTTGAGGGTAAGATCGTCCACCATATAGAAGCTTCGCAATATCGTAAATCGATAGGACTATCTGATTTCGCCTGGAATCATACGACTCTTTGGGCTTTGAAAGCTGACTCCAGTCTTACTTATCTGCAGGCGGAATTCTCAAAAGATAGTTATCTGGAGCAAATCAAACAGATTGATGAGCTTTTTGACAGCGAGGTGATGCATCACTTCGAATGGATTCGTGAGGGTGGAGAGGTTAAGCCGATGTGGCTTCCCGTAATCAGATATTCGAATGAGGATAGATTATATGAAATCATCCGCTATTGCGAATCTATCGGTATTATCATATTTGACCCGCACACCTGGCTTTTAAATGACGATAGCCGCGGAGAAGTGAATGGAATGGTAGGATGTAAACGAGTGAATGACCCACTAGGTCTTTTAAATCCCGGCAAAATGATCTATTAACGTTGTTGGGAGGAGTGAAGTGAGAATGACAACCGGAACGTTACATTTCGTGAATGCTTTACTCCCGCTGATCGATGAGACGGGCTTGTACGAGATGAAGGCTTCGGGCGGGCGTTGGATAAGCATCCGCAAGCAAACAAAGACGCCAATGTCGGATGACAATCTTACTTCTATCGTTCGGCTTGGAATAGAATTACGGGAACCTGCTTACGCCGGAACGATTGATTTGGAGGGCAGGGTCATGCTTCCCGGCTTCGTTGACGCCCATATGCATCTCGACAAAGCCTTCTCGCTTGCCAAGGTGCCGAACGAATCCGGCACTTTATTAGAAGCCATAAAAAATTATGGGGCTGCAGTCCCGGATTTCACCAAAAGCGAGATTAAGGAGCGTATTCGTAAAGCGGCACTAATGGCTCTATCTAATGGAACAACGAAAATTCGCAGCCACTTAGATTTAAATTTGAGCTTCGGCAAAGAAGTTGCTTTCCGTACCTTAGAGGCAGCGCTTGAAGCGAGAGAGGAATTAAGCGGTCTGATAGAGATCCAACTGTTCCCGATCTGTCCTTACCATCACTTAACTGTCCATGATCGAGAAGTTGTAGAAGAGGTCTTAAGGAGTGGTGTTGATGGAGTCGGCGGAGCGCCGCATCTATCTGAAACGCCAGTTGAAGATATCCATTGGTTGTTTCAGTTAGCGGAGCGATACGACATGCCCATTGATTTGCATACAGATGAAAGTGACAATCCTTCCAGGCGAACCGTGCTTGATATTGCGGCTAAGACAATCGATTACGGCTTTCAAGGACGTGTAACAGTCGATCATTTATGTTCTTTGGCGGCAATGAAAGAGGAAGATGCGGCTGTGGCCATACAACGAATGGCAGACTCCAAGCTTAACGCGGTAACCTTACCGGCAGTTAATCTGTACTTGCAAGGGCGTGAGGACCTGGGGCTGATCCGTCGGGGCACGACTCGAATTCGTGAGCTTCTGAGGGCGGGAATCCAGCTTGCAACCGCTTCTGATAATATACAAGATCCATTCCACCCTTTTGGAAAAGCGGATTTGCTCCAGATCGCCTCGATTACTGCTTATGCCGCACACATGGGATCCCCTGAGGATTTAAGAACACTTTTACGTATGGTAACGGAGATACCGGCATCAATTATGGGATTAAGTGAGTTCGGAATACAAGAAGGAAACCCATGTCAGTTCGTAATCTTAGATGCTCGAACAGTGGAAGAATGCTTTACACTAATGCCTGAGAGCAGATGGGTCTATACGAATCAGAACTGGCCATGTGTCACTTACATTTACAGAAAAATGCCAGACAATGCTTGATATATAGGATATGGATCAACAACCTGATTAATTAAGGGTTGATTTTATTAAAAAAACATTAGGGGTGCTGAGAGATGAGACCATTACAAGTGAAGCAAGGAAAAAAATTAAGTTATTTGATGCTGGTGCTTATTATCGCGATTATTTCATTAAGTGCATGCGGAGGGAATGGCGCCACCAATAGCAGTGTGAAGAACGATGGGGATAATGTCAATCAAGACAATACCAATCAACCGGCTGAAACACCCAAGAAATTAACCAAAGTAACGCAAGTGACGAATTGGTTTGCTCAACCGGAGCATGGAGGCCAATATGCGGCTTTGGCGAAAGGGTTCTATGAAGAAGTGGGAATAGAAATGACGATTATGCCCGGGGGACCGCAGGTATCGAGCATTCAACAGGTTGCATCCGGTCAAGTTCAATTCGGAATGGCTCAGGCAGATGAATTATTAGTTGCACGAAATCAGGGGATTCCAGTCGTTGCGATAGCAGCGCCATTCCAGATTAATCCACAAGCAATTATGTTCCATACAGAGGAGGCCATTGCTAGCGCAAGTGAAATAGGTGGACGTACAGTGTATATTGCACCGGGAGCAATGTATTGGGAATATCTGAAGAAAGCGTATGACCTGAAAGACTTTAAGGAATTAGCGTTTACCGGCAATTTTAGCGGTTTCCTGACTGACAAGAGATCCGCTATACAAAGCTATATAACCTCCGATCCATATTTGTTGAAGCAGCAAGGAGTGGACGTTTCATTCATCCGTATTCACGATACAGGCTACCAACCTTATGCGAATGTATTGTTCACAACTGAAAAAATGATTCAAGAAAACCCAGAGCTGGTGAAGGCATATGTTGAGGCTAGTATGAAGGGTTGGAAATATTTTAAAGATAATTACGAAGAAATTAATCCGGTTATTCAGAAAGAGAATCCTGATTTAACTTTAGAAAGTATGAAATCGACTGCGGAAAACGAGATAGAATTAATCTTTGGAGGAGACGCAAAAACATCAGGAGTGGGCATAATGACAAGCGAGCGTTGGACGACATTAGCTCAGCAGTTGGCAAATATCGGAATTATTAAGAATACGGATGAGGTTAAGCATGTATTCAATACTGAGTTCTTGCCAAAATAAAGCTACATGTTCCGTTCTCATAAGACGGAATCGAAAGGAGGAGGGGCATGGAAGCGGATAAAGAATTAAACAAGGAGTGGCATCCCGTGGCATTCTCAAAGGATGTCGGGGATCAACCGGTGGGCGCGGTCATAATGGACGAGCGAATTGTGGTGTTTCGTACATCGGATGGTGTGAAGGCACTAAAAGATTTGTGTATCCATCGGGGAGCGGCGTTGTCATTAGGGAAAGTAGTCGGAGATGAAATTGTGTGCCCTTATCATGGATGGAGGTATGACGGCTCCGGATATTGTAAATTAATTCCGCAGCAGCCGGCAAGCAGAGCAATTTCGCCCAAAGCGCGTGCATTTCCGTATACTTGCAAGGAGGCACACGGAATCGTCTGGGTATGTTTAGATGGGCAATATGCTAGTACACTACCTAATTATCCTGAGTTTGAAGATCCGTCCTATAAGACCGTTCACTGTGGTCCGTATGAGTTGGAAGCCTTTGTACCGCGTGTTGTGGAAAATTTCTTGGATGTCGGGCACTTGGCCTTTTTACATGAAGGTTACTTAGGAGACCCGACTTCTCCAGAAATCTCCGATTACAAGGTCTATAATTTGGAGAATTCCATTATTTCAGAAGAAATCGCGGTGTATCAGCCTGATCCTGACGGACGGGGAAAAGCGGTGACTACCCATTATATCTATGAGATTCTTTCACCCACTGTCGCTCGATTGAAGAAGAAAGACCCCGGAACGCAAGAAGTGTTTTCCATGTTATTTGCCGTTCTGCCCCAAGGGGAGCTTTCTTCTAAAGTGTTTATCAATGTCTCGCGTAACTATGCATTTGACATAGAAGATAAACATTTTCAAGATTTTCAGGAATTGATTATTAATCAGGATGGCTCTGTATTGGAAAGTCAGAGACCGGAGTTATTACCTTTGGATTTACAGGCAGAGCTTCATCTGCCGTCAGATCGCATGAGCATTGCGTATCGAAAATGGCTAAAGGAACGCAATGTGAAATGGGGAACCTCGCAGACTACAGAATAAATGGATAGAGAAATATAAAAGAAGAAGCGAGGTCTTCAGGCCTCACTTCTTCTTTTATATTTTCATATGTGCCGATTCCATTTCTTCTCTATATGTTGAAATGGGCTAGCACCAACCCGCCATAAGCAAAAGCGGCAACGATCACGATCGCGGGGTGGATTTTTCTAATGCCCATCATCCAGTAGGCGGCAGCGGCAATGCCAAGAGCTTGCCAGATTCCAATGGATTGAACAGAACTTGCTCCCATCTGCCAGGTCAGGAGAAGCATCATGATGACGATCACTGGCTGCACGAGTAGAGTCATGCCCTTGACAACGGAGGAATTCCGGTACCGCTTTAGCGCCTCAAGCAGCAAAATGAGCGCTGTAGCGGAGGGGAGGACCGTAGCGGCCAAAGCAAGGGCCATTCCGGGTAAACCGAAAACGTCATAACCGACAAAAGCGGCAATTTTCGTAGCGATCGGACCGGGCAGCGTGTTGCCGAGCGCAAAAATATTGGAAAATTGTTGATCGGTGATCCAATGATAATGGGTGACGATCTCTTGGTACATTAGCGGGATGGAGGCAGGGCCTCCGCCGTAACCGAGTACATTAGAGATAAAAAAACCGATGATCAAATCTAACCAGACCATGTGGAGGAGTCCTCTTTTCTATTTTTGCTCGTCCGTTGCTTCCTTGTTTTTAACAAGTCGATTGTTCTCAAATGAAAAGCCCCATAAAATAGAAAAATAACAATGACGATGGCAGGATGAATGTGAATGACCTGAAGCAGTAAAAACGAGATCGCGAAAAATGTGAAACCGAGCGGTTTACCGAGCCCTTTTACGGCTCGTTCGGCGAATTCATAGGCCATCATGCCGAGCATGACCGCAATCACCGGTACGACGGCGGCAATCATCCCTTGCACAATAATTGATCCGCTCAAAACATCCAAGGCGGAAAGTAAACCGATCATGGCGATGGCGGAGGGCATGATATGGGCGAGTACCGCTACTATGGCGCCCGGAGTCTTTTTTTGGCTATACCCTAGATAAGCGGCGATTTTGGTTGCGATTGGGCCCGGAAGTGCGTTGGCCAATGCGAGTATTTCGACGAATTCATCGTCCTTCAGCCAGCGGTAGCGGGTTACCGCTTCAAAGCGAATGAGCGGGATGACGGAAGGGCCGCCGCCATAACCCAGAACGCCGGTTTTGAACATCGCCCATGCAAGCTGTACATATGATTGATCTCGTTGCTGTTCATCCATACTGTTACAACCTCATTCCCATCCGACTTTTATACCGGTTAATCAAGATCTGGCAATCGACGCTCATAATGCCAGGCAGCTTATACAACTTTTCCTTCAGAAAAGCTTCCATCTCCTGATTATTGGTGAAAAGACCGTGCATGTGCAGCTTGCTTGGACCGGTCATGTGGTAAAGGCTGGTAACGGCCGGATCTTGGGAAAGCTCGTTCGCAACCTCGTGCATGTGTTTGGGTTCCACCTCCACATTAAAAAAAGCGGATACGGTAATACCGATTTTTTCGGGATTGATGACTGCGGTAAACCGCTCGATGACACCGTTTTCTATGAGGGTGTTAATTCTGGCTTGAACAGCTACGCGCGAGAGGCCGATTTCTTTTGCAAGATCCGTGTAAGATATCCTCCCATTATTATTCAAAGCCGAGATGATTTTACGGTCAATATCATCGATATCGACCGGTGGTAATTCATTCTGCATCCGAAATCAACTCCTAACTGGCAGGATTAGAGACTTACAAGGCGAATGTCAATATCTATAATTAATTACCTTATGAATAAATATACAATCAAAACCATTCATTTTCAATAAAAAATATATATTTAAATTACATTAAATCAAAAATATTTGTTGTCTAAAAGTCTGTAACATGATATTTTAGGAAAAAAACATGTTATGAAATATTACATTATAGGGGGAGAGATTATGAAACAACCGGTGATTGGGACGAAAGTGATGGTTGTCAGTCCACATTATTTGGCTTCGGTAGCGGGCGCAAGAATTTTGGAGCAGGGGGGCAACGCTTTTGATGCGGCGATTGCCGTGAGCGCTTGCTTAGCGGTTGTATATCCCCATATGACCGGGCTTGGCGGAGATTCGTTTTGGTTGTCCTATATTCATGGGGAAGGGGCGGTGAGGGCTTATAACGGCAGCGGAAGATCTGGACACCGTGCGACTCTCGAAGCTTTTGCCGGGGAAAGTTCCATTCCGACACGAGGTGTGCGCAGCGTCGTTACGGTTCCCGGGATGGTAGACGCCTGGGATGCGTTACATCGGGAGTATGGCCGTTTGAGCTTTGCGCAGGTGTTGGAGCCCGCCATCAACTATGCGACGAATGGGTTCCCTATGTCGCCGGATCAATATGAAAATACAGTTGCTCAAGAACAGCTTCTTTCACAATGGCCGTCAACCTCCTCCATATACTTGCCTGGCGGACAAGCGGTTAAGCCGGGAAAACGATTTGTGCAGCAGAGTCTGGCCCGGACGCTGCGTGAGCTTGCTCTGAATGGAAGGGATGCCTTTTACAAAGGGGGGATTTCTTCAAAGATCGTCTCTTATTTGCAGGAAAACGGCGGGTTATTAACGATCGACGATTTCGCCGATCATCAGGGGAATTGGGTCTCGCCATTGGAGGGTTCCTATAGAGGTTATTCCATATACCAGTTGCCCCCCAACTCCCAGGGTTTTGCAGGCTTAATGGCGCTTCACATTCTGGAGAACTTCGATCTGGGAAGCATCGAACACGGCTCTTATGAGTATTATCACCTTTTGATCGAAGCATTGAAGCTGAGTTTCCGCGATCGGAACAAATATTTGACCGACCCGGACTATTCGGACATTCCCCTTGACCGGCTGCTAAGCAAAACCTACGCTGCGGAACTTGCGGCTTGCATCCGTATGGATAGAGCTTCGGAGATGGAAACCGCACCGCTCGGAAACGATACGGCTTATGCCGCTGTCGTTGATAAAGAAGGGAATGCGGTATCGTTTATTCAAAGTCTGTATTTTGAATTCGGGTCGGGAGTTGTTGCGGGAGAGACCGGGATTTTGCTGCAAAATCGGGGATCGTTCTTTTCACTGAACCCGGGCCATGTGAATGGTTTGCAACCTTATAAACGAACCTTTCATACGTTGATGCCGGCAATGGTTTGTATGGACGGAAAGCCGAGACTATTATACGGTACCCAAGGCGGTGAGGGACAGCCCCAAACACAAACGGCGTTGTTGACCCGGATGATCGATTACGGTATGAATCCTCAGCAAGCCATAAATGAGCCGCGATGGGTATGGGGGAGGACCTGGGGGGATCCGACACAGGAGTTGAAGGTCGAAGAGCGAATCCGGCCGGAAGTGGCCGATGCTTTGGCTTCAGCCGGACATCTTGTCCGCAAGGTGAAGGAGTTTGACGGACTGATGGGTCATGCCCATGCCATATGGATTGACGAGCAAGGCTTTCTTAGCGGAGGAACGGATCCCCGATGTGACGGAATGGCAGTTGGATGGTGAATCCGGACTTGCGATAGGTGGTGAATCGCCACCTTCTAGAAAAATAGCAAATTGAAGTTAAGCATTTTCAAAATTTGAAAATGCTTTATTTGTGTGGCGTACACCCAGAAGCACACATCTTCTAGCCGGTGAAAGTCCGGCCGTGGGAGGAGCCAAGCCCCCGCGTAGCTGGGATTCCGGCGTAGAGGGATCGGCATGGTATGAAAGAGGATGCAGTGAACTGGGGGGGATCCTCCCCTCCACGGGATATCTTTTTCGTGGTCCGTAAAGAAGAGCTCTGTAAGCCATAAAGGGGGAGTGGTTTATGATTGTCACTATTATGTTATTAAAACTAACATATTTAACGTAAAAGTAATGGATTAGGCAAAAAAACTTCTTTTATGTCATATATTATTACATAAAAGTATTGACAGTGTACTTTCATATCGTTATAATTTGAACCATAAATACTTACAATTAGATGAAAAATATTAATTTATTGTGTCGAATAGAATTTATAATTGAGAAATTTGTACCAATGAGTAGAAAATAAAAAAGGAAGGATGATAAATATCGCAATATGTAATATTATGTGTCACTTAAATTTAGTTGGAGGTGTGTTCAATGAATATGCAATCGACCAGCATGGTACAGGTTAGCGGCACGCAGAGTCAAAATCGGGGGGATGCGAATCAACTGCTCGTGGAATTAAAGAATGTCGGGAAAGTTTACCCAACCGGCACGATTGCGGTAAAAGACGCCAATTTAGAAGTTGGCCAAGGGGAATTTGTTTGCTTCGTAGGACCGTCGGGCTGTGGTAAATCGACTATTTTCAATATGATTACCGGGTTAACGGAACCTACGGAAGGGCATATGTCCATTTTGCAGACGACACCCAAAGAAGCCCGCAAGCATAATGAAATTGCCTTCGTATTCCAGGAGCATACGCTTCTTCCCTGGAGCAATTTGCTTGAGAATGTCATGCTTCCGCTGAAATTAAGAGGGGTTCCCAAGAAACAGAGGGTGGAAGAAGGGGAACGGGTGCTGGAATTGGTTGGACTTAAGGATTATACCAAAGCACTTCCAAGACAATTGTCCGGCGGGATGAAAATGAGAGTTTCCATTGCCCGGGCATTGGTGTCCAGACCGAAGCTGCTTCTGATGGATGAACCGTTTGGAGCGTTAGATGAAATTACGCGGCAAACTTTACAAGATGAACTTCTGAAGATTTGGCAGAAAGATAAGCGGATGAGTGTTCTTTTTATCACTCACAATGTGTTTGAAGCCGTATTTTTATCGACGAAGGTCGTCGTGATGACGCCACGGCCGGGGAAGATATCTAAGATCATCGACATTCCGGTGCCATTCCCGAGAACCGAGGAGTTTCGATCGGCACACGAATTCAGTGAGCTTGTCAGGATTACATCGCAGGCGCTGCATCATTAAATCATAAAGGGAGGGGAGTTTGGATGTCAGCCAATAATTATTATTCGGAAATGTTGGAGAACGAGATTTACCCCGCTAGAGAACCGCGAAAATGGGCGGCAAAGTTGGACGGCGGAATCTTGAGTGGGGGAAGGTATTTGTTGCAAGCGATATTGCGTGGTCTTCCGGTGCTCATGATATTTATTATTTTCGTAGGCGGATGGGAAATCATAGAGAGAGTTGCCGGAATACCAAGTTATATTTTGCCTAAGCCTTCCGATATTTTCGAGGCTGCAGCGGCAAATTGGGACAATTTATTGTCTTCCATCCGCACAACCTTCACGGAATCTTTGCTGGGTTTTGGGATTAGCATCATCCTCGGGATCAGTATTGCAACCGCGCTGGCTTTATCAAGGACGATTGAGCGGGGCGTGTATCCTTACGCGATCGTTCTTCAGACCATTCCTGTTGTCGCCACCGCCCCGATTATTGTGATCTGGTTTGGCGCAGGCATGAATGCGATTGTAACTATTGCATTTATCATTAGTTTCTTTCCTATTTTATCGAATACGTTAATCGGGCTTAATTCCACAGATCAAAATATGAAAAACTTGTTTTACCTTTATAACGCAACCAGAATGCAAACCATTTGGAAGCTGCGTATCCCTGCAGCCATGCCTTATATTTTGGCCGGCCTGAAAATCTCCTGCTCCTCGGCTGTCGTCGGCGCCATCGTTGGAGAGTACATCGCCGGAATTGGCGGAGGGAAAGGGGGACTTGGTTACGCCATCACCGTAGCTGCCACAAGGCTTCAAACCCCTTATTTGTTTGCTTGCGGACTATCGGCATCGCTGCTTGGAATCTTGTCCTTTTTGCTGGTTAATGCGATCTCCAAAAGATTGTTAAGTTCGTGGCATGAATCGGAAATGAAATAAATCGAAGAACAGGGGGAGCAGCATGGAAAAAATAAAAATCGCATCCATATGTATGGTCTTTTGTTTAGCTTTGATGGCAGTTACAGGCTGCGCTTCGACGCCCGCGAAGGATCAGAAGGCTGCTTCAGAAAGCGGTTCGAACGGGCAGGACGGATCCAAGGCGAAGTCCTTGACGCCGGTAAAACTTGTAGAAGCATGGTATTCCAAAGGCGAAGACGGAGGATATTTCGCGGCTTTACAGCAAAATTATTACAAAGATGCCGGTATTGATATGACTATTCAACCCGGCGGTCCGCAAGTTTCATCGCTGCAAATGGTGGCGTCGGGCAAAGCCGATTTTGGAATTTCTTATGGAGATGAGATTCTTAAGGCCAGAGAACAAGGGATCCCGGTAGTCGGATTGCTGGCCGCTTTTCAATATACGCCGCAAGTCTTTATCTATCATACAGGCGAACCAATCAAAGGTTTCGATGATTTCAACGGACGATCCGTTTATGTTACTCCGGGCGCATTGTATTGGGAGTTTATCAAAAAGAAATACAATTTGGATAAAGCTCGCGAATTGGCGTACACAGGACAACTTGTCAATTTTATTAACGATAAAAAATCGCTGAACCAAGGGTATATCACGAACGAGCCGTACGCGCTGCAGCAGCAAAACGTGGACGTCTCCTTCCTTAAGGTGAAAGATTCCGGGTACGCCAACTATGCCGATGTTTTATTCACGACGGAAGATTTTATCGCAATGCATCCGGATATTGTCGAGGCAGTAGTAAAGGCGAGCCAAAAAGGCTGGAGCTATTATTTGGACAACTACAAAACGGTAAATCCTTTCATACAAACTTACAACAAAGATATGCCTGTCGATGCGATGAATTATGAAGCCGAACAAGAAAAGGATTTTATTTTAACGGATGAAACCAAGGCGAATGGCATCGGGTATATGACCGAAGAAAGATGGAAAACGATTCAAGAACAAATGCTGGGTATTCATGTATTAACGAAGCAGCAGGATGTCGGCAAAGCTTTTACGACCCGTTTTTTGCAAAAGAATTAGAAACTGCCGCGATACGTCATTTTCTCCTTAGAGGTGTTGGATATGAATCAATCGGAAACCAGATTTGGCGGTGTTGTCATTGAACGAAAGCGGCCGTGCGTGACACGCGACGGCGTTACCCTTTATGCGGATATTTACCGGCCGGAAGGGCCGGGAGACTTCCCCGTATTGTTGATGCGCCAGCCTTACGGACGGGCGATCGCTTCGACCGTCAGCCATGCGCACCCTGTATGGTACGCACAGCGCGGATATATGGTAGTTATTCAGGATGTCCGCGGAAGGGGGGACTCCGAAGGAACTTTTGTTCCCTTTATCTATGAGGCGCAGGATGGTTATGACGCTGTCGAGTGGGCGGCGGCGTTGCCGAATTCGAACGGTCGGGTGGGGATGTACGGTTTTTCTTACCAAGGATCTACCCAATGGGCAGCCGCTTCCATGCGTCCGCCGCACTTGGTGGCGATTGCGCCCGCAATGTGCGCCGTCGATCTATACCATGGCATGTTTTATCCTCATGGACGCTTTGCGATTCGTGAACATCTCCCGTGGGCATTCCAACTGGCAAGGGATACGGCCAGAAGAGCAGGGGATTCGGAAGCCGAGCAGTTTTGTACTCAAGTCATGCGCAGTCCGGGTGAATTCATTAGCAAGCTGCCCGTTTTGGAAGAACACCCTGTGCTGAGCAAGTACTTTCCAACGTACTACGAATGGTGCCTGCATACGGAATACGACGATTACTGGGCGGAACGTAGCTGGCTTCCGAGCGTTGCAGAGCATCCGATTCCTTCCTTGCACATTGGGGGATGGTATGACGGTTTTCTGATGGGAACGCTGCAAAGTTACGATGTGTTGCAGCGAAGCCCGCGAAGCCGGGCGTTGTTTCATCGGCTTATCGTTGGCCCCTGGGCCCATATTCCATGGGGTCGCAAGGCGGGTGGAGTAGATCATGGGCCCTTTGCGGACGGAGATATTCACCTTGAACAAATTCGATGGTTCGATTATTGGCTGAAAGATAAGAAGGATATCGAGTTGTTCGATCAACCGTCGATCCGGTACTTTGAACTTGAAAGCAAGCAGTGGCGTACCATGGGCCAAACCTCGCCTTTTCGCCCGAATGAGACGGTGTCGCGCTGGTATATCGGAGTATCGGAGAAGCCGAGCAACGGTGCCCTTGGCGGTGGAAGGTTGATCGAAACCGTATCCGGGATTTCGAGTGCAGCTGCAGATGTTTTTGTTTATGACGCCCGCCTGCCCATGAGCTTGGAATCGTCCTTGCCGCTAGATCGAAGTGCTGCCCAGGACCGCTACGAAATACTCGTTTATACGAGTGCGCCGTTGAAGGAGCCGTTGAACATTTTCGGCTCTCCGAAAGTATCCGTTCGCTACCAAACGCTCGGAGGGCCGACCGATCTGACTGCGATGCTCTCTGTCGTATTGCCTGACGGAACCTCCATGTTTCTGTCCGTTGGGCGTAAACAGATTTGCGCGGAGCAGGGTACGGAAGGGTGGGAAGCGATTGAGATATCGCTGCAGCCGTGTGCTGCCGAGTTCCAGGCCGGTTCCTCGATCCGTCTGGAGCTGACGGGAAGCGCCTTTCCGTTCTTTGTACGGCATCCCAACGGGTGTGCGGACGAAGACATACATCAGGTGGGAGCCGAACGTCTGCAAATTGCTACGGTTGCGATTTGCAGTTATGAGCAAGGCGCCTCGTTTGTCGAGCTTCCCATTACAAAACGATGAAGGTGATGAGATGTATCGAATCGGACATTCCAAAAATCATTGGGCCGTCTCCGCTTCTCATGCTAATCTGCAAAGGGAGAGAACGGAAGCGAAGCTTGTATCGATTCCCGCAGAGCCGCAAAATTTGAGCTTTGACTTGCAGCATACCGCGATTATCGTCGTGGACATGCAGAACGATTTTTGTTCCGCAGGGGGATGGCTCGATTATATCGGAGCGGACTATAAAGCGCTGCAAACGCCTGTTGAGCCTTTGAACCGTTTGCTGCCGGCATTGCGTCAAGCGGGAGTGCCTGTCATTTGGTTGAATTGGGGGAACCGGCCGGACCGGCTGAACATAAGTCCTTCCGTATTGCACGTTTATAATGGAACCGGCGAAGGAAGAGGCATCGGAGATCCGTTGCCCGACAACAACTCCCGCGTACTGGAAAAGGGGAGCTGGGGAGCTTCCATTGTTTCGGAACTGCATGCGGAGGAGGAAGACGTTTATGTAGACAAATACAGAATGAGCGGTTTTTGGGACACGCCGCTTGACAGTATATTGCGGAATTTGGCTGTTCAAACCGTTCTTTTTGCCGGGGTCAACCTCGATCAATGTGTGATGGCGACGTTACAGGATGCGGTAAATACCGGTTATGACGGCATTTTGCTGAAAGATTGCTGCGCAACCAATTCTCCTGCATTTTGCACGGAAGCGACCCTGTACAATATCAAACAGTGCTACGGGTTTGTGGCGGAATCTTCCGATCTTTTGGAGGCAATAAAACATATAGAGTGAGGAGAGCTGGATATGACCATACACGGACTTATTGCGGGAAACTTCGAAGAGTGCCCGGTTTACAAAATATCGCCGAAAGACACCAATAAATTTGTTCTTCTTTGCGACAGGAAGCAGGTACCCTTCGTATCTGTCGTAGAAATTTTCGATGTGGGCGGAAAAACGCCTCCAAACGAGCATGCCGAAGCCCACGAATATTTTTATGTCCTCGCCGGGGAAGGAATCGCAACCGTGGGAGATATGAACATTGCGATCAAACCGGGGTCTTTTTTTATCGTTCCTCCCGAAAATAATCATGAAGTGAGGAATACCGGAGCGGGTCGACTGTATGTGCTGACGACTATGGTTCCCGACGAACGGTTTTCCGACTTGATCAAATCGGGCTCCAAAGCGGAACTGGATGACGAGGATCTCCGGGTTTTAAAGGGTGTCGGTTTATGAAGCTAAAAGATGACTGGAATGCTTTCGTCGCAAAGGATGTTGTAGTAGAGCCAACTCATGAAGGCTCGTTGAAAGGCAAATCTTTCGCGGTCAAAGACGTTTTTCATATAAAAGGTTACACATGCGGGGCGGGAAACCCCGATTGGCTGCGGACACATGGCCCGGCGGACCGGCATGCCGACGTGATCGATTTATTACTTCGGAACGGAGCGCGTTTGACAGGAACCACGCATACCGATGAGTTGATGTTTAGTTTAAACGGCGAGAACGAGCACTATGGGACACCGGTCAATCCGAAGGCCCCGCAGCGGATTCCAGGCGGGTCTTCAAGCGGGTCGGCGGTTTCCGTTTCCGCCGGATTGGTTGATTTTGCTTTAGGAACAGATACGGGCGGATCGGTGCGCGTCCCTTCCTCTTACTGTGGTATTTACGGGTTCCGTCCTACGCATGGAGTTATTTCTATGGATGGTGTAATTCCGTTGGCCCCGAGTTTCGATACGGTCGGATGGATGGCTAACGATGCGGAAACATTGCTCGAAGCGGGTCTCGCTCTCCTCCGGGAAGTGTTGCCGGCCGTCCATGGTTTCCGGCGAGTAATTCTATGCAGGGACGCTTGGGAATTGGCGGATTCCGAGTGCAGGCAGGTCTTGCTTCCGTTCGCGTCTTCCTTGGCCGATAGGGTGGGCCCCGACCAGTGTCTCGACATTGCTCTTGAGGGATTGGCCGAATGGATGAACGTGTTCCGAATCATTCAGGGGCTGGAGATTTGGAGGTCCCACGGCGAATGGATTCAGCGCGAGAAACCGGGATTCGGTTCGGGAATTGCGGAGCGTTTCGCATGGACCGGTACGTTAAAAGAAAGCGAGTGTCAGAAAGAACTGCAAAGAAGGGATGAGATTCGCAAAAGGTTGACTGCTTTGCTGGGTGATGACGGTATTCTGATTTTGCCCACGACTCCCGGCATTGCGCCTTTGCTGAATATGCCCGGCCAGGAGCTGGAGTATCGCCGCACAAGAACGTTGCAAATGACATGTATAGCCGGACTGTCGGGGCTGCCTCAATTAACAATGCCGTTGTCAACCGTCGGCGGGTGTCCCGTCGGACTTTCCGTAATTGCCGGTGCGGGGCAGGATCATAAACTGCTGCTGCTGGCCAAGGAATGGACCGAGAATAAGGAAAGTGGGGAATCGTATGTTTCTAAGGTATGAAGGGGCTGCGTGGGAGCAAAGGTTTTTACCCAGGCTTACAAGCAAGCAGGTAAACGACCTGCCGAAGGAAGAAGCGCTGGTGATCCTTTCGGTGGGCGCTGTAGAGCAGCATGGAGACCATTTGCCCGTCATGACGGATGCGCTTATCGGTGAGGCAACCTTGACGCAAGCGCTGGAAAAAATCGATGCCGATGAGCAAGTATGGTTGCTTCCGCCTGTCTCTTATGGAAAAAGCAACGAGCATTTGGGATGGGCGGGGACGATTTCGCTTTCCGCAAACACTCTACACAGCGTCATTATGGACATAGCCCGCAGCTTGAAACTAAGCGGCTTCCGCCGTCTGCTGCTGTTTAATACGCATGGCGGAAATACGGATCTGTTGAACGTCGTTGCCCGTGAAATCCGCATCGCCACGGGGCTAATGGTGTTTAATATGGCCCCTCACAGTTTGAATGTGTCGGCGGATCTGGTGTCGGAGGAAGAGCTCGAATACGGAATTCACGGCGGAGATTATGAAACGTCGGTCGTAATGGCGATTAAACCGAACTGGGTTCAAGAGCATCTGAGAACGGCGGAATTCCCCGATGTGGCTCGGTATGAACTGCTGACGCTGGAAGGCCGAATCCGGTTTGCCTGGGTGACTGACGATATTTCCGAAAGCGGCATTGCCGGAGACGCCACCAAAGCAACGGCGGAAAAAGGGGAAATTATCCAAGAGCGAGTGACCGATATTCTTGCTAAAGCTTTTGTGGAACTGAGTAAGTTTGAAATTAAGGATGTAAAAAAAGGGAAAGCCGGGAGGGTGCCGGAATGAGGATATGTACGTTAATCGTCGAAGGGAACGAGACGGCGGCTCTCACCGCTCCGCAAGGGCTTGTGCTGATGGAAACGATCAATTCAGCCGAGAACAAACGCTGGCACACGAATCTGTTCGACATTTTGACCGCAGGTCAGCTGGATGAAATCAACAATTGGTACCGCGAAGAGGGGAAACGGAAGTTAGAGAATCTGACGTACATTCCGAAGACGGAAGCGGAGTACGCCCCCTTATACCGGCATCCCCGTAAAATTTGGGGCATCGGCATGAACTATGTGGAAACCCCTGAAGAGTTGGAACGAATTGCCGTAGACTCCGAGCCCGTCAGCTTTATGAAGCCGGACACTACGATAATCGGACTTAATGAGCCGATACGCCTCCCTCCACAATCGGAATTGACTACGGCCGAAGCGGAGCTGGTTATTATTATCGGGAAAGCGTGCAGGAATATTTCGGAGGCGGAAGCCGAGGAATTCGTGGCGGGCTTTACGACGTCGCTTGATATGACCGCTGCGGATATTCATCAGAAAAATCCGCGCTTTTTGACCCGCGCCAAAAGTTTCGATACGTTTTTCAGCTTCGGCCCCGAGTTGGTTACCAAAGATGAAATCCCGGACGTGCTGGGCCTTGAAGTAAGAACCGGATTAAACGGACAAATATGCCATAGCAATACCGTTTTCAACATGAGATACCGGCCTTGGTTCACCGTTTCTTTTCATTCCAAAGTGATGACGCTGCTGCCTGGCGACATTATTCTCACCGGAACGCCCGGCCCTGTCGTCATTCGCGGGGGGGACATCGCAGAATGTCATATTGAAGGCTTCGAGACATTGGTTAATCCGGTCCTTCACGGCATTTAGACAGTATACATAGTTAGGAGGAGAGGGAAATATGGCACACAGCTATTCCAAGAAAAAGAACAGATGGTTTTCCGTATTAGCAGTTTCTTTATTGGTTATCCTCAGCCTCGTTTCCGGGTGTTCTTCCGATGCGGAGAAAAGTAAGGAAGCGGCTTCGAACAACAAGCAAGAAGAAAAACCGGCAGCAGCCAAACCGGCAACATCCGTTCCGGCCAAGATCATCACCGCTTGGTTTGCCAAAGGCAATGACGGTGGATTATTTGCCGCACTGCAGCAAGGCTATTATAAGGAAAATGGGATCGATATGACGATTCAACCGGGCGGTCCCGGCATTTCGGCGTTGCAGATCGTTGCGTCCGGCCAAGCGGAATTTGGAATATCGTATGCCGACGATATTCTTAAAGCCAGAGAGCAAGGTATTCCGGTAGTGGGATTACACACTACGTTTCAGGTTGACCCTCGCGTCTTAATCTTTCATAAAGGAAACAATATTAATAAGTTTGAAGACATCAACGGGAAGAAAGTATATGTAAGCTCAGGGGTTATGTATTGGGAATTTGTCAAGCACAAATTTAAATTGGATAAAGTAAATCAGATCAATTATACCGGACAGCTTACAAATTTTATATCGGATAAAGACTCCCTTAATCAGGGATATATTTCGAATGAGCCGTTTGTTCTGAAAAAACAAGGCATTGATGTGTCGTTTCTTAAAATAGCCGATTCGGGTTATGCCAATTATGCGAATATATTGTTTACGACGGAGAAATTTTTAAAGGAACACCCCGAAGTGGTAGACGCGGTAGTAAAGGCTACTCAAAAAGGGTGGTATTATTACAACGATAATTATAAAACCGTTAACCCGTTCATTCACGAGTACAATCCGGATTTGCCAATTGAAAACTTGGATAATGAAGCCGCCACTCAAAAGGATCTTGTCCTTACCGGAGACGCCAAAACTCACGGAATGGGCTACATGACGACAGAGAGATGGAGCACATTGCAAGATCAATTATTGGAGCTTGGTATTTTAAAGAAAAAACAGGATGTTAGCACAATGTTTTCAACAAAGTTTTTAAAGACAAACTGAATTTGCCTTCGATTAAAAGGTCGTGAAACCCCTATTTTGCGGGGAAAAGAACACAATGAGAAAGAGCGAAACGGCAAGAGTAACATCTTACCCAATCGCTCTTTTTTAGTTACACAAGTGACAATGAATATCCAAAACTACCATAAAAAACGTAAAATCAGCTATAATGTAAGAAAGGATCGAGCGGATTGGAGACATAAGGTAAACAATGATGAATATAGTAAAGGATTTTTTGCTGCAACTGGCGTTTATAGCAACTCTCATATTCACCTATCAAATATTTTTGGCGGAGCGGCTTGAGAGAAAAAATCAAGAAAAGATCGTTCTGTCCGTTTTGCTTGGGCTATCCATCCTATTATGCATGTCTTTTCCTGTTTATTTCGCCTCCGATTACCGTGTGGATATTAGAATCATTCCATTGCTGTTAGGGACGTTATATGGCGGTTGGGGAACAGGCGTATTTCTGGCCGCACTTATAATCTTGTACCGAACTTATATCGGGATCGATTTGGGACTGTATACGTCTGCTCTGACCCTTTTATTCAGCATGCCGGTTATCCTGTTCTTTCAAAAGTTTTTCATCAAAGCAAAGAAGAAAAAGAGGATACAAATTGCGCTTATACTATTGATCTTCTATTGTTTTGTTGGATTGACAACAGAGTCATTAATTAGAGGATTTTCATTCATGGCGGCTCTTCAGGTACATTTCATTCATATCATTATTATTGTAGTGGTTGTGTTGTTTTTCACTTCTTTAAACGAAACGGTAAAGGAAATGATCAGAAAGAATCAGAAGCTGCAATCGGAAGCCAAGGACGCGGAAATCGCCTTTTTGCGTTCCCAGATCAAACCTCACTTCCTGTACAACGCCCTGAATTCAATTGCCGCATTGTGCAACGACGAACCTCATAAGGCGGAGGAATTGACGCTGGATCTTTCGAAGTATTTGAGAAGCGGCTTTGATTTCAAACAACTGGATTCACTAACAACCATAGAGAATGAATTGGAGTTGGTCAAAGCGTATATCAACATTGAACAGGCGCGTTTTGGCGCCAGATTGTGTGTGGAGTACGATGTGGATGCCAATCTGGATATCCTGATTCCCCCGCTGATTCTGCAGCCATTGGTGGAAAACGCCATAAGACATGGACTGATGTCCGATTTACGTGGGGGAACAGTGAAAATATCCGTAAAGCAGGAAGCGGACGCCGTAGTCAGTTTTGTCGTTGAAGACAATGGGTGCGGTATGAGCGAAATAAAACGGGATGAAATTCTTAAACCGGATGTGAAAAAGAAGGGCATAGGGCTGTGGAACATCAGTCAGCGTTTCCAGCTTATTTACGGAAAAAGCATACGTGTTGAAAGCGCAGAAGGAATAGGCACGAAGATTTTGTTCGACATTCCCGTGCGGCCGCTCAACCAGAGCGGAGGTTGAAGCATGCTGCGAGCCATTATCGTGGATGATGAAGAATTATCGGTGAAATGGATGAAGAGGATACTGTCCGAGAGCGGCGATATCGATATATGCAATGCGTTTCTTAACCCGTTGGAAGCCTATGAATTTGTAAAGACGAATCCGATACATCTCGCATTTCTGGATATTTCCATGCCGGAAATTAACGGTATGGGGCTTTCCAGCCTGTTGCTTGATCTCGATGCTTCCATCGATGTGATCTTTGTAACCGCATATGACGATTATGCGGCCCAAGCCTTCGATATGAGCGCGCTGGATTATCTTATGAAGCCTGTTACCGCCCAGCGAATGTCAAAAACATTGAACAAGATCAGAAAAAAACATCGGAGCGCGGGAGTCGAGCCCTCGATGGAGGTTGTCCGTCTGGATCAAGATAAAGATAAAGTCTCATTACAGCTGAGGAGTCCTGAAACGCCGGATAAGGAAGTATCACTGAAAGAAATACTGACAGAGCAGGAAACGAGGATTTTACGGTTGATCGCGAGCGGTCTGTCGAACAAGGAAATCGCCGGTCGCCTGCACATTACGGGGGAAACCGTAAAGTCGCATATTAAAAATCTATACAGAAAGCTTGGAATAAACAATCGAGTGCAAGCGCTGCAGCGCGCCGAACAATTAAAGCCATGGGAATGAGAGATATCCCTCATCGCTTCGTTTTTATCCCCCGAACGGGGGATTTTTTTTTTGACCGCAATACTTTTTAATTAGATGAAGAGTGACAAAGGTTACCAAGAAGAGGGGATTTTCGACAAGAACACGGTTCATTGTAAAAATATATTAGGAGAGGAACTGCAACATGATTCTATCAAAAAAATATAACACTTCCATTTTTTATTTTTTGTTATTTTTAATTTTTATAGGTAGTTTGTTCATCGCAAGAAACCCAGTGAAGGCATCTTCATCTTGGACAGCAGTCGGTACAGAAGGATTCTCAGCCGGAGCCACTATTAACATCTCCATGGCTATTCATAACGGAGTCCCCTATGTCTCCTATTCAGATTTGGAAAATGGCAATAAAATTAGTGTCATGAAGTTTGACGGGACGAATTGGGTCAGCGTTGGACCAGCGGGATTCTCCGCAGGAGAAGCTTTCTTTACCTTTCTAGCTTTTGATAATGGAGTCCCCTATGTCGTCTATTCAGATGTGGCAAATAGCTGGAAAGCTACCGTCATGAAGTTTGATGGAACGAATTGGGTCAACGTTGGAACAGCAGGATTCTCAGCAGGATCAGCCCTCGGTACCTCCCTGACTTTCGATAACGGAGTCCCCTATGCCGCCTATTCAGATGTGGGACATGGTCAGAAAGCTACCGTCATGAAGTTTAATGGGACGAATTGGGTTAACGTTGGTACGCCAGGATTCTCGGCAGGAATGTCCGACTCTATCAGCGTGGTTATTGATAACGGAGTCCCCTACGTAGCCTATACAGATCAGGGAAATAGCGATAAAGCTACCCTCATGAAGTTTGATGGGATGAATTGGGTCGACGTTGGTGCGGCAGGATTCTCTTCAGGAAGAGCTTACTCTACCTCCCTGGTTATTGATAACATGGTCCCTTATGTCGCCTATTGGGATGTGGATCGCATGAGTACTGCCGTCATGAAGTTTGATGGGACAAATTGGGTCGAACTTTATACAGAAGAATTAGTTGCATCATCATCTGGCTCTACTTCCCTGGCTATATATAATGGAGTCCCCTATATCGCCTTTCAAGATTGGGGGGATAGCAATAAAGCTAGAGTCATGAAGTTGGATGGGACGAATTGGGTCAACGTTGGAACAGCAGGATTCTCTTCAGGACCGGCTATCGAAATCTCCCTTGCTTTGGATGACGATGTCGTTTATGTGGCTTATGTCGATGAGGGAAATAGCTTTAAAGCTACTGTTATGTCGGCACTGGCAGCGACACCGACTATCAGCACGCAGCCGAGTGGCGCGACGGTAAACCCGGGAGATGCCAGCCCGAGTTTGAGCGTAACGGCATCCGTATACGGCGGCGGCACGCTGAGCTACCAATGGTACAGCAACAGCACGGACAGCAATAGCGGCGGAACCGCTATTAACGGAGCGACGAGCGCTTCATATAACGCACCGACGGATACTGTAGGCGATACATACTACTACGTCGTGGTGACGGACACGAGAAATACCACAACAGGCGTGAAGACCTCAACGGCGACGAGCAACGTAGCCGCAGTGAGAGTGAACGCACTGGTGGACGCGATGAACCCGTTTATCTATTCAATGCCGAGTGACGCGACAGTAAACGCGGGGGATACCAGCCCGAGCTTGAGCGTAGCGGCAATGGTAATCGACGGCGGCACGCTAAGCTACCAATGGTACAGCAACAGCACGGACAGCAATAGCGGCGGAACCGTCATTAACGGAGCGACGAGCGTTTCATATAACGCACCGACGGGTACGGCAGGCAAGACATACTACTACGTCGTGGTGACGAACACGAACAATGCCGCTACAGGCGTGAAGACCTCAACGGCGACGAGCAACGCAGCCGAAGTGACAGTGAACGCTGTCATCCCAAGCTCGTCATCCGAAAGTGGCAGCAGCAGTACACCGTCACAGCCAACGACTCCATCCCTGCAGGAAGTGGATGTACTTGTAAACGGCAAAGCGGAAAATGCAGGAACGGCAACGACAAACAAGCAAAACGGCCAAACTGCAATCACTGTATCCGTTGACCAGAAAAAGCTGGTTGAGAAGCTTGAGACGGAAGGTCAAGGTGCAGTAGTGACGATTCCGGTCAATACGAAGTTAGATGTCGTTGTTGGGGAACTGAACGGTCAAATAATTAAAAACATGGAAGAAAAGCAAGCTGTACTGAGGATTAAGACAGATCGTGCAACGTATACCTTACCTGCACAGCAACTCGACATTGACTCCGTATCCGACCAAATCGGCAAGTCTGTGGCTTTGCAAGACATCAAGGTACAGATCGAGATCGCCGAGCCAACTGCGGATACGGTGAAAGTGGTGGAGAATTCAGCAAAGAAAGGTTCGTTCACGATTGTCGTACCGCCGTTGAACTTTACGCTCAGAGCCATACACGAAGGTACAACGGTTGAAGTATCGAATTTTAACGTTTATGTGGAGCGCACGATTGCCATTCCGGACGGTGTTGATCCGAACAAGATTACAACAGGTGTCGTTGTTGATCCGGACGGAACGGTTCGCCATGTACCGACCAAAATTGTTGTGATTGACGGCAAGTATTACGCAAAAATCAAGAGCTTGACCAACAGTACGTACTCCGTCATATGGCGCCCGCTGGAGTTTAGTGACGTGGCGAACCATTGGGCGAAGGATGCTGTCAATGATATGGGATCCCGGATGGTCATCGATGGTACAGGCAATGGGATGTTCAGTCCCGACCGGGATATTACCCGCGCTGAATTTGCGGCGATTATTGTACGCGGACTGGGACTCAAACTGGAGAGCGGAGCAGCACCATTCTCAGATGTGAAGACGTCAGATTGGTACAGCAGCGCGATTAACACCGCTTATGCGTATCATCTAATCAGTGGCTTTGAAGACGGCACGTTCCACCCAAATGACCGGATTACCCGTGAACAAGCGATGATCTTCATCGCCAAAGCAATGACGATCACGAACTTGAAAGCCAAGCTTCCTGCTCAATCGACAGTCGATACACTTCGTCCGTATACCGATGCTTCGGATGCAGCCGGTTGGGCGCAAAGCAGTATTGCTGACAGTGTACAATCCGGCATAGTCTCGGGAAGAAGAAGCACGGAGCTGGCACCGAAGGATTACATTACCAGAGCCGAGGTTGCAGCGATTGTGGAGCGGTTACTTCAAAAATCGGACTTGATTTAAATATAGATCAACATAATCAGCCAATCATTAACTTGTTTATTTCACACACTCCACACATGTGGAGACGGTAATATTGATGGTTCGAACTGAATGATGAGATGTGACAGGTTCGCTAAAGCTTATTGAATGATGTGTACAAAGTATGTTGAGTGCTTTATTTTGCTGAATAACCAGGCAGCCATTTATCATAGCCAGAAGATCCCGATTATCACCCGTGACTACCTGTTACGGGTTATTTGATTCTTTTTATTTGCGGCAAAATAGCGGCAATGATATAATTTTTACAAAGGGTGGTGATTTGCGTGTTCAAGCCAAGATATATAATAACCGACCTAATAGCCCGTAGACTTATGGATATACAACGTGCAAGTGCATTTGTCGATTTGCTCCCATTGCCTGCATCCATCCTCGATTTATTGAGGAAAGAGTCAATGGAAAGAACGGTCATTCTTTCAACAAAGATCGAAGGAAATACGCTTGATGAAGCAACAAAAAGAAAAGTTCTATACAAAGACAGCAATGATGATGAAGAACAGGAAGTTTACAACTTAATGAAAGCTTTGGAATACCTTGATGAAACGGAAAAACGACAACTTCCGGTTACTGAAGAATTGGTCAAGAAGTTGCATGCCATCATCAGAATCGCTCACGGACGAAGACCCCGTATTAGCGAATATCGGGAGGAGCAAAATCAAGTCGGAAGTCGAAATGCTTCCGGATTTTATTTGCCTCCTGAATGGAATGATGTCCCTTCCTTAATTGAGGATCTGGTTGCTTGGGTTAATTCCCCAGAAACTTATACGATTCCAGTTCCGATAAAAGCAGGCATTTTTATGTGGCAGTTTTTGACGATCCATCCTTATATAGACGGAAATGGCCGGACGGCCCGCATATTAACGACGTATCTCCTGCGCCGCGGCGGATACGGCTTAAAAGGATTGTTCGTGCTGGAAAACTTCTATGATCGAAATCTGGCTGAATACTACCGCAGACTTCAATTAGGACTGCATCACAATTATTATTTTGGGAGAAATGAGGCGGAATTGACTCCGTGGCTTGAGTTTTTCGTCGATGGTCTGGCGGAAGTGTTTCAAGAAGCTGCAGCAATTGTGTCCGAGAAATCAACCCAGATGATGAAAGTCGAACCGGAGCTTATTCGAAAATTAGACCCTCAGCAGAGGATGATTTTTGCTCAACTAACCTTTAAACAGGATTCGATTACGACAAGCGAACTGAGGGAACTTCTTCGTTTGTCGGATCGTTCCGTCAGGGAAAAAGTAAGTCGTTGGAGGGAAGAAGGGTTTATCGAACCTCGAGATCATGAGGCAATGAGAGTTCGATCTATAAAATTGACTGAAGCATATGAGCGTCTAGCCAAGGAAATTCGAAAAGCGCCTGAAAAGTTTCCGCATTTTATTAAGTGACGTTCGTTCCTCCTGGCAGCAAGCAAGCGATGTCAACAGCATTGATGTAAAATTGATGTAAACATCAACAGATACCATCGGCTATGGGGATATTTGGCTAGTGTTTGATGGCTTAAACCTTAAGGGCAAAACCTCCAAAAAGAAGGAAGTGTTAAACAATGAATTTAGAAATGGTTATGCAGGAGCTTGAAGCTCTCGGCAAGGAACGAACCAAGAAAATTTACAGATCCAATGGCGCGCACGAACCGCTTTTTGGCGTGGCTACAGGCGATATGAAGCCCATCGCCAAGAAAATTAAAAAAAATCAACCTTTGGCTGAGCAGCTTTACACCACAGGGAGCTACGACGCAATGTACTTTGCCGGCATAATTGCAGACCCAAAAGCAATGACTGAAGCGGATTTTGAGCATTGGATGGATGCGGCTTATTTTTATATGCTGTCCGATTATGTGGTTGCAGTAACCTTGGCAGAAACAGATATTGCACAAGAAGTTGCCGATAAATGGATCGCAAGCGGCGAAGAGCTGAGAATGTCAGCGGGCTGGAGTTGTTACTGCTGGCTTTTGGGTAATCGACCGGACGGTGAATTTTCCGAAAGCAAAATTGCCAATATGCTTGAAATTGTGGAAAATACGATTCACGATTCTCCCGAACGAACTAAATACGCTATGAATAATTTTATTTACACAGTGGGGGTATCCTATTTGCCGCTCCATGATAAGGCGGTCGAGACCGCAAAGGCAGTAGGCCCAGTAGAAGTCAAACGGGACAAGACAAAAAGCAGATTCCTACTCGCTTCCGAAAATATTCAAAAGGCAGTAGATAAAGGGCAACTTGGTTTCAAACGCAAATATGTAAGGTGTTAAACAATAGCAAAGAAACCTCCATCTCCACTATGAAAGTGGTTTTGGAGGTTTCTTCGTCTGAATTTTGGGATTGGCTCACTGCTCTCAAAGTCAGTAACGTTACTTCAGCTCTTGGATAAGCTCGTCAAGGCGGTTCCACGATTTCTTGATAAACCGCTTTACCTCAAGATTCCATACCGTAGTAATCTCCTTGGTTCTTATCAACGCACTTCATGCAGAAATGCCAAACCCCGCCTACACGGAACTCTACGTTGCAAACCGGAAGCGACCAACCTCTTGGCCCCCACCAGCGTTTCAGATGTTCAGGCTCCTTGAACAATTTGAACACGAGCTCGCGTGGTGCGTCAAAAATCCGCTCCAGTACCAGTACCCGATCGTTCTCTACCCTTGAATGCATTGCATTGTTGGACATTGTAGTTCCTCCTCAGAAAGAATGATAGATGATCACGTTCTATCCTTACCTTGAATTTCCTTTAGGTAATCGTCCAGATTGTCAAATCGGTCTTCCCAGGTGTGACGGAAGGACTTGAGCCAGGCATCAAGCGCATTGAACGGCTCGGGCCGCAGTTTGTAGATCCGACGGTTGGCTTCCGCTTGCACTTCCACGATCCCGTTGTCACTGAGCACCTTCAAGTGTTTTGACACTTGAGGCTGGCGAAGCTGAAGCCGGTCGGCGATTTCCCCGACGGTCAGGGCGCCTTTGCGCAAGAGTTCGACAATGTGCAAACGATTGGGTTCGGCCAAAGCGCTCAGCGTCATTTCCATGTCCGGATTCTTTCCTGACACGATGCTCACCTCATTCGGTCATTGCTCCTCGTAATTGGCTCCATCCTCCCTTCATCAATATGGGCGTCTTGTTAATGGTTTAAATATACTTAACAAGGAATATTATTTTCAAGGAATATCCAAATGGGTTGCTATACTCATCCGACACATGTGGAGAAGGCAAGGAACCGTTATTTTCGATAAATTATTACCAATTTATGAGTATTAACGTGTTTATGGAGAGTGTTTCAATCCCGGAGAAATTAGTAGATCATTTTATTTACCTTACTCCACCTAGGGGATTATATGATTATCCATTAATAGATAAGGATCAGGCTCTTATAAAATTCCACCAGTCATTAAACAAAACAAATGATCTAATTCTTTACTCGCCAGATGGGGAAGGATTTTATAAGTTAGTGTTTACTGTCCCAATGAGAGTGCCACCAAGAGTTGAGATTGAGTTAGAAGATAACTCTTTATCGATAATTGAAGACAGTAAATCGAAAAGCAGTCTTCGTTTTAAAGTTATAGACAAAAACAACAAGACAATAAAAAGAACTGTTGGGATTAAAAGTATATCTCTTGATGCAGAGTATATTGAACAAACTCTAGCAAGTCGTAGAATCGGTAGCTTCGATTGGTAAGGAATGATACAGTGTGCTGGGGTTGCAGTGGTGAAGCGGGTTTGGGGACTGGTACAGATGAGATGAAACTACCAAAAAGAGACTGAATAGTGCATTTAGCGGACGGTCAAGGCTTTGAACTTTCCTAATTTCTCCCCCTCGATTTCGCCGCTCTTCATCGGGCGTCCGAGCAATACTCGTTTAAGTTGGTTTGCCAAGGCGATCTGCTCCTCTTGTAGTGGGTCGGTTGTAAAATTTCCATGATGGTTCATGAAAAAAGCCGCAGGAAAGTTGGACTTTACCACGACTTTTCCAAGAATCGCCTGGTCTGCCTGACCACATTCACAGCGCCGGCCCCTTCGTCTGCACAGCATACCCCTCGGAACGGAGCAGTTGCCGGAACACGAAGGCGAGCTTGAGCTGCAGCAAATCGCTCGTTTTGTGCAAATCGACACCCAGCAGCTCGCTGATTTTCTCAAGCCGGTAGAACACGGTATTGCGGTGGATGAACAGCTGCTTCGCAACGCCGTTGATGTGTCCCTCGTTCTCGAAAAACACCTCCAACGTATGCAGCATCTCCCCGGCGTATCCCTCTTCCTTGTGCATCAATGGCCGAAGCACATTCGCGCAATATTTAGCCATCGCTTCCTGCGGAATGTACCGGAACAAATAGTTGAATTCTAAATCCGAGAACATCGTCACCTTGTGGTGGGACGACAGCCTTGAGCTAATTTCGCTTGCCTGCTCGCATTCCTCGTAAGCCTCCAGAATGTCCGCGAGCGCGTATTTCGGCTTGCTGATGAAGCAGTGAAGCCCCGACTCTTCGGAAAACTCCAGCGCCTCGCCGAGCACCTCCGCTATCCTGCCCGGCAGCACCGCCGCTGTCAGAATCGATTCCGGCGCGATGAAGATCGACACCAGACCGCCGTTTAGGAATAAATGATGCGTTTCGATGCCCGCTAAATAGGGGTGATACATAAGTTCGCGGCGTACGGCGCGCAGCGGCTTCCGCGAATCGGCGCTTGGATCTATGTCCTGTGTGGGAACCGTCTTGACGCACAGGTACGAGGCCGTGAGTTCCGGGTCGCGCAGCGACCGAGCCTGTTCCAGGAACAACTCCGGCGTCATTCTGCGTCCCAAGTATCGCTCCAGAATTTGCGACCACCGGTAACCGGTCACCGTCTCCCGCTCGTCCTGCAGCCGATCCATCTGAAACGACAGAAGCTCGGCCGCTTGGTGGAACAACCCTTCCTCTTCTTGAATGGCCGCGCCGCTGTACGGCATCACTAGCAGGAAACCGCAGCAATCCTCGTCCTGCATTAACGGGATGCGGCAACGCCAGCCATGCTTCTTACGCGCTTTATCGAACTTCGGCTCCCAGGGCCAGCCTGCCGTGATTTCCGCCTGCGGCCAATCGCTGGTGTTGTACAACATTTGGCCCCTCGCACCGATGACAGTTATCGGATGTGCCAGAATTTCCCCGATTTTCTGAAAATGATTCGGCGATGCCCCCGGCTGTATAGCGAACCGCATGAGGTGCTTCTGCTTGTCCAGCGCGTCGTGCAGCTTCTTCGTGCTCTTGGCGATCTCGGCCTGCACTAACGCGTTCATTTGGTCGGAGAAGGTGAATTCGAACGGCAGTTCGATAATCGGAAAGTCGAGACGATCGGCTTCCTTGATCACGACGTCCGGTATTTGCGACCAGTAACGGCCGAGCTTGATGCCAAGGCCGGCCGATCCGCGCTCGTTTAGCTTCTCCAGCAGCCGTAAGAAGTCGTCGGGCGCATCTTTGATGGCAAAGGCTGTCGTGAACAGCATTTCTCCGGTCTTCACCCAATTGAATACGTCCGGGGCATCCATCATATTGACGGATCGGATGATCCGGCTCGCCCCTTTGGCACCGGCCACCAGCTTGGCTTTGGTCAAGGGATAGAGATGAAGGGCTTCTTCTACGGTCAGATGCATCGCACACTGCTCCTTTCCCGAGATCATTAACGTACGGCTTGGTTAGAAAACGGGCGAAAGCGTGGCGAGCATCATTTCCGCCATCCGCTTCGATACCCGATCGTAAATTTGCCTTCCGATATCAGCCGATGCGAGCGTCGGGTCGCCAATCACGCCCGTATCCGAAATATCCTTGGTGCGCCAAGCGAACGAAACCTCGCCGCTCAATTTGAAGCAGGAGCATTCCGCTTGCGCCGGATATTCAGCTTGGTACCTCTCGGGATGCACCCATTGCGGCTTCAGCGCGAGCATAATGGAGGTCTCGAGCGCGCCGCCGTGAATACCGTACTCCAGCTCGCGACTCGGAAGCGCATCGGATGTGTACAAGCCGCCGGTATTGACGCAGAACACGTGCAAGCCGAGCTCGACGCGGGCATCCCGAGCGGCCAGCGCGATAATTTCGGGATTGCCGCCGTGGCTGTTGATGATCATCAGCTTCGTCCATCCGTCAGCACGTATGCCTCTTAGCAAGTCGGCCAGCACCGCTTGCAGCGTAGCAGTCGATAACGAGAACGTCCCGGGGAAGCCGTCATGCTCGTTGCTCTTTCCGTAGTAGATGGGAGGCAGCAGCCATACGCTCGCGTCGTCGGGGAGAGCGTTTATTGCCCCTTCGATTAAATTCTCGTTCAGGAACGAATCGGTGAAGACGGGAAGATGATTGCCGTGCTGCTCGACCGACGCGATCGGAAGAATCAGCAGCGACTCCGTTTTGGGGATTCGTCCGATCTCCTCCGTAGTCAGGCGAGGCAAGAACCTATCGTTCCACGTACGGCTTTCATAACGGGCATTCATAGAAGAGCTCCTTTCTTAACTAAGAAATTCATTTATCATGTAATAAAATATAACATATATTACACGGAAATTCGACGTAAGTGATTGGAAGTTCGCGTTTTTTAGACATTTACACAATGAAACGCAAGTGAAAATGGTTATAAACCAAATATATGTCATATTAATTTACATAATGTTTGTCAGTCCGTATACTTCACCTTAAGCAACGCACGATTCTTATTGACTGAAGGAGGAATGGAAATGAAGCAGGTTGCGAATCGAATTTTCTTGCTATTAACGGTAGTGGTGCTGCTGGCCTCGGTGCTCGCGGCTTGCGGCAACAGCACGAACAATGGCGGCGCCGCGGCGCCGGCATCGAACGCAGAAAATACGGGTGCGGCCAAGGGCAACGAGAAGCCGTATGAAGGGCAGAAGCTCGTCGTCGGCGTCTGGGGGGGCTCTTACGCGGAGACGATCGAGAAATATGCGGTCGAACCGTTGAAGGCCAAAGGGGCGACGGTCGAGCTCGTACTCGGCGGAACGGGCGACAGGCTCGCGAAGCTGTACGCCGAAAAGGGAAATCCGACGATGGACGTCGCATTCCTGAATCTGTATGAGTCGAAGCAAGCTATCGACGACGGTGTAGCCGAGCCTGTCGACCCGACGTTGCCGAACTTCTCGCAACTGTACCCGGCCGCTCAGCAGAACGGATACGGGATGACGTTCATGGCGCTTGGCATCGTGTATAACAAGGATTTGGTCAAGGAGCCGATCAAGAAGTGGGCGGATCTGTGGAGACCGGAGCTGAAGGGGAAAGTCGCGTTCCCGACCTATCCGGGCTTCGAGGGCGATTCGCTCGTGGCGATGGCCGGCAAGGCGTTCGGCAAAACCGAACAAGACGATCAAGCCAACTTCGACAAGCTGAAAGAGCTGAAGCCGATCCCGATGTCTTACTCCAACCTTGACGAGCTGTTCCTGGAGTTGAAGAACGGCAGCGTGCTGGCGGCGCCGATCTTCAATAGCTACGCCAACGAATTCATCGAGAAAGGCTTCCCGGTTGAGTTCGTCTATCCGTCCGACCCGGGCTCCGTCATGGCAAAGGATACGATGGTCATCGCGAAAGGCACGAAGTATCCCGAGCTGGCTAAAGAATTCGTCAACCTGAGCATTGGTCTGGAAATGCAGCAGCATTTTGCGACGGATCTGTTCATGGGCCCAACGAACAAGGAAGTGAAAGTAACGGAAGAGCAAGCGGCCAAAATCGTCTACGGCGAGGAAACGGTCAAAAAGCTTGAAGTGCTGGATTGGGACTACATTATTTCGAAGCGTTCCGAGTGGACGCAGAAGTGGAACACCGAAATCTTGGCCAACTAACGGCTTGATTCATTCATCGCATCGCAATTAACGGGAGGGGGAGAGGCGGCATGCCGCAAGTAACGGTACAGTCCCGCAAGCAAAGCGCGGCGGGACGGCGACAACTCGGGTCAAGCCTGGCGCTGCTCTCTCCCGCTCTGCTTGTGTACGGGATCGTGTTTCTGATCCCCGCGGTTCTGCTTGCGGCCATCAGCTTTCAAGCGAACCAGCCCGAGAAGAGCTTATGGGAGAGGGACTACACCCTCGATAATTACGGCAGATTCCTGTCCGATCCGTTTTTCATTAAAGTGATTGGACAGACGCTGCTGATCGGCGTTATCGTCGTGCTCGTTTCATTAGTTATCGGATATTTGCTTGCGTATCACATTTACAAAGCCCGGTCGTTCGTCAAGACGACGCTTATTACCGTGGTGCTTACGCCGCTGTTCAGCGGAGCTTTGCTGCAATCTCTCGGATGGTATTTAATGTTCGCCCGTTACGGGCCGATCAACGTACTCCTGCGGGATACGGGCATTCTGGAGCAGCCCTATAATTTTCTAGGCACGCAAGGCGCGGTTATCGTCGCCCTGGTGCACGGTTTTCTGCCGTTCATGGTGCTGTCCATTCTCAATTCCTTGCGGACGATTCCGGTCAACGTGCTTGACGCGGCGTCCAGTCTCGGAGCCAGCTCATGGATCTCGTTCATCCGCGTCACGGTGCCGCTCACCAAAGGCGGCATGATGGCCGGCAGCGCCCTCGTATTCGGGGGAACGATCGGTTCGTTCGCAACGCCGGGCATTATCGGACAAGGCAAGATCCAATTGCTCGCGCAAATCATCTATCAACAGGCGATCCAAATTTTCGACTGGCCCTTCGCGGCCGTCATCTCGATCGCGCTGCTGTTCATCCTGATGGTCGCCATGATTCTCTTGACCCGCCCGGTCAAGCAGTCCGGGAGGTAGCCGATGAATCATTCTTCTCTGTCACGCCGAATATTCGCCCGCACCGTGCGAATCGCGTATCGCGCGTTCGTATGGTTAGCTTTTCTATTCGTTCTATCGCCGATGCTGCTCATGGTGTTCGTCGCTTTCAACGACGCCGACTATTTCTCTTTTCCGCCGGAGGGGCTTAGCTTCCGTTGGTTCAAGGAAATGGCCGACAATTCGGAGTATCGCGGCTCCATCGTAGCGAGCTTGAAGCTGTCGGCGGTCGCCACCCTGCTGTCCGTGCTTCTGTCCCTGCCGGCCGCGATCTGGCTTCGCCGCAGCGGCAGCCGGCTCGCAGAATCGATTCTGCTGGCGCCGCTGTTCTTTCCGCTCGTGATCTGGTCGCTCGGGCTGCTGCAATTCTACGGTATGGTCGGGCTGTCCGGTTCGTTCCTGTCGCTCGTGCTTGCCCATACGGTGATGATCACCCCGTTTATACTGCGCATCGTCGTCCAAAGCCTGCGCGAGCTGAACGGCCGCCTAGAGGAGGCTGCATATAGCCTCGGAGCTAGCAAATGGGGCACGTTCCGCAAGGTGACGCTGCCGCTTATCCTGCCCGGCGTGTTCGTCGGCGCCGTTTTCGGGTATTTGCTGTCCTTTACCGATGTCACGCTTACGATGTTTATTTCGAGCTCGGGCTCGCCGACGTTCCCGGTGCGCGTCTACTCCGAGCAACGGAGCGAAGGGCTGAACCAGATCGTACTCGCATGGTCGGCGATCATTACATTAGTCATCTTCGCCATTTCGCTGCTCGGTGAGAAGCTCGCCAGGTGGTCTAGACATTTCTAAATTATCGTTCCAAACAGGAGGATACCTATTATGCAGAATAAAATCGGGCCGTTCATGATAAACGGCAAACCCGCATTCACGCAAGTCACGCCCGATCAGGTCGCGCCCTACGTCATCTTCGTCGTGAAGGATCCGCTGCACGGCTGCGACAAGGACGTGGCCGAAGAGGTGGCGGAACATTTCGACACCCATGCGCTCGTCTCGGATACAGGCATGTGCAAAACCTATACCGGGGCTTATAAAGGCGTTCCCGTCACCGTCGTGTCGTGCGGCAGCGGCGCACCCGAGCTTGAGATCATCCTGATGGATTTCATGATGAATACCGGGACGCACACGTACATTCGCGTCGGCGGCTCCGGCGGCTTGCAGGAGCGGCTGTCGGTGGGCGATCTCGTCATCGCGACAGGCGCCGTGCGGGACGAGGGTACGAGCCAGGCGTACGTGCCGCCGCAATTTCCGGCCGTAGCCGATTATCAACTGGTCGCCGCAATGAAGAAAGCGGCCGCGGATCGGGGCTTTCCTCATCATTTGGGCATTACCCGTTCCTGCGATTCGGAGTATGCGGGCGTTGCGCGACCGGCGCGCAACGGCTATATCTTGGAACGGCATAAGCAGCAATTCGAGGAATGGCACCGCGCAGGCGTGCTTAACGTGGAGCGGGAGGCATCCATTCTGCTGACGCTGACGACGTTGTTCGGCTTGCGCGGGGGCGTCGTCAACGCGATCGGCGACAATTTCGTAACCGGCGAGCCTTTTAAAGCCGGAGCCGGCTTCGAGAACGCGGTTGTGACGGCGCTGGACGCCATTGCGCTGCTGGATGCGGAATTGAAGTCTTAAGAACCGGTAACCGCAAGTCGCCATCCATATCGTTACGAAGGGGGAGTCACCATGAGTCAACTGGCGCTAGAGAGCATTTCCAAGACGTTCCGCGGCGTCGAGGTGCTTCGGGATATCGCGATGCAGGTCGAGCCGGGCGAGTTTATTTGCCTGCTCGGGCCGAGCGGCTCGGGCAAAAGCACGATCCTGCGCATGATCGGCGGTTTCGAGACGCCGGACGTCGGTACGATCGGTCTTGCGGGAGAGGAAATTCAAACTTTGCCCCCGAATCGGCGGAACATCGGTTTCGTTTTTCAGGATTATGCCTTATTCCCGCATTTGACGGTTGAAGACAATATTGCGTTCGGCTTGAAGTGCAAGAAGGTCGGCAAGGCCGACATACGCGAGCGCATCGATTCGGTACTCAAGCTGGTCGGGCTTACGGGTCTGGAGAAACGTTACCCGAAGCAGCTGTCCGGCGGCCAGCAGCAACGGGTTGCCATCGCGCGCGCTGTGGCGCTGCGTCCTTCGCTGCTGCTGCTCGACGAGCCGCTGTCGAATTTGGACGCCAAGCTGCGGCGGCAAATTCGGCTGGAGATGCGCCAGCTCCAGCAAGAGCTTGGCATTACGACGATAATGGTCACGCATGACCAGGAAGAAGCGATGACGATGGGTGACCGGATCGCCGTCCTGCAGCATGGCGTGATCCAGCAGATCGGCGCGCCGCTTGAGCTTTACCGGCAGCCGGCCAATTTATTCGTCGCCGGCTTTATTGGCGATCCGCCGATCAACCTGCAGGAATGCCGCATCGAAACGCGGGAAGGGCGCGTCGGCATCACGTTATGGGATGCGTTCTTCGAGGTCGGTTCGCAGGCAGGCACGAGTGAACGCGCAGTCGAAGGACGGGAGCTTGTGCTCGGCGTCCGTCCGGAGAATATAACCGTCGTACCGTCAGGCAGCGGCGAAACTGGCATCACCGCAGTCGTGGAGGCGGTCGAGCATTTGGGCGCTTCCGCGCTTGTTCATGTGCGTGCGGCGGCTTCTCGGGACAAGCTGTGCGCCGTCGTGCATTCCCAGTGGGTGCCGGCGGCGGGAGAGCAGGTCGCGCTTAAACTTCAGCCAGAACGCGCGCTTCTGTTCGACACTAAGACGACGAACGCCATCCCGCATCTTACGCTACAGTCGGAGCCGCGAATCGCGGCTCCGAATTAAGGGGGCATCTATGGGTAAACCGAAGGTGCTGACGTTTGGCAACGTTGTAACGGATGGGCTGTACAGGGTTCGTTCCATGCCGGGCTATGACGAGAAAACGTTCGCGGAATCCGCTTCCTGGGCGCCCGGCGGCCCGGCCGTACATTTCGCGCTCGCGGCAGCCGGCCTTGGGGCGGAAGCCGGGGTGCTGGGGTGGATCGGCGCCGACTCGTTCGGCCGGCAAATTGAAGATACGCTGCGCGGCAGAGGGGTATTTCCCTTGCTTCAGCGCATACCGGGGGTCCACACGCCGACCGCTGTCGTCATGGTCGACATGACCGGGGAGAAGGCCGTGCTGCTCTCTCCCCCGATTGAGGATGCCAAGCTGCCCCCGGTTCAGTCGCTGCCGGGCGTGGATCTTGCGCAAACGCACCATGTCCACACGCATTTGTTTATTGAATCGTACGTGCGGCGCGTACTGGAGGCCGCCAATCGGCTAGGCGTATCGACCTCCCTCGATATCGAGCCGTCCTCCGTGCGCCGATGGGGGGCGGAAACCGTGCGCCGCTTGTTGCCTCTCGTTAACACGGTATTCATTAACGAAACGGCCGTTGGGCTGCTGTGTCCAGGCAATGAGGAGCTGGAATCGCAGCTAAGCGCCATTGCCGAGCTGGGGCCGTCCACCGTCGTCTGTACGAGAGGCTCGAAAGGAAGTGTCGCCTTATCGGACGGCCGCTTGCTAGCCTGTCCGGCAATCCGGGTATTCACGAAAAATTCGCTTGCAGCCGGCGACATCTTCGCGGGCGTATTCGTCACCACCCTCCTCACGGGAGCGGATACGGAAACGGCGATCCGTCGCGCGACGGCGGCGTCCTCCGTGTCGGTCAGCCGTTCCGACAACAGGGTGCATTATCCGTCCCCGGCCGACATCGAAGAAGCTCTGGGGCGTTATGACATACTACCTACGATTCGCGAGGTGAAGAAAGCATGGAAGTCTATATAAACGGCAATATTCTGGCGGGCGAGGAGCTCGAGCTGATTCCGAATGCGACGATCATCGTCGAGAACGGCCGCATCGCAGCCATCGAGGCCGAGCCGCAAGAACATGGCATCGACCTGAAGGGCGGCCTAGTCATCCCGGCTTTCGTCGACGCGCATACGCATATCGGCGATACCGCCGCCAAGGAGCTGGGCATTGGTCTGCAAGTTGAGGAGGCGGTTGCACCGCCGAATGGCTTGAAGCACCGGTTTCTGCAGCAGCTTACGCACGAACAGCTAATCTCTTCGATCCGCCAAGGGTTGAAGGAAATGCTGAAGTCCGGCGTTGCGGCGTTCGGCGATTTCCGCGAGGGGGGCCTGGAGGGCATCCGGGCGCTTCGTCAGGCCAGCCAAGGGCTGCCGATCCGTCCCGTTATTCTTGGTAGGCCGATGGCCGACTACAAGGCCGGGTACGAGCTGACGGCCAAGGAGCTGGAGGCGATCGCGGAGGAAGCCGACGGCTTCGGCATCTCCAGCATCAACGCGTTCGAGCTCGGCATCTTTCACCAAATGCGCCAGATCGCGCGCGACAAGCTGCTGGCGATTCATTTAAGCGAATCGCCGCGAGACGCCGCTATTTCAATGAGCCGCTACGGCGAAACCGAGGTGAAGCGAGCGTTCGCATTTGAGCCGGATTTGATGGTGCACCTGACGCACGCGACGGATTCGGATTTCATCGAGCTAAAGGCCCGGGGCCAGCAGATCGCTTGCTGTCCGCGGACGAACCTGCTGCTTGGCGACGGCATTCCGCCGCTTCATGAGTTCTATAGGCGGGAAATACCTGTCTCGATCGGATCGGATAACATGATGTTCTCGAGTCCGGATTTGTTCCGCGAGATCGATACGGCGAGCCGGGCGACGCGCGGAGCGACGCAGGATCCGCAGAGCATCGGGTCGCATTATTTGCTGAAATCGGCGACGGTATATGGCGCCAGGGCACTCAAGCTTGATCGGGTGATGGGCGCCATTGAGCCAGGGAAGCAGGCGACGTTTCTCGTCCTCGATACCGCGCGGGATTGCTTCGTGAACAGCAACGACTGGATCTCTTCGGTCGTTCATCGCTGCGGGCCGTCCGATATCGACCGCTTCGTATGTGCAGGCACGACGGTCATCCAAGACGGCCGCTTTCAACTGGAATTTTAGACGGGAGGGGAGCTTATGCACTATTCCGAACGGATACGGGATGCGCTCGATCGGGGGCTGCCGGTCGTCGCAGTGGAGTCGTCGATCCTGACCCATGGCTTGTCTTATCCGCGGTCGATCCATCTTGTGCTCGACGTTGAGGAGACGATCCGCAAATCCGGCGCAGAACCGGCGCTCGTCGCCATGGTCGAGGGCAAGATTTCCGTCGGCTTGGATCGCGCGACGATGGAGCGGCTCGCCAAGTCCGATCGCAACATGAAGCTGACGACCGCCGACCTCGGCGTTGCCGCCGCGAAAGGATACAGCGGCGGCACGACGGCCGCGACTACTGCGTGGATCGCCGGCAAGGCGGGTATTCGGGTGGCGCTCGCGGGCGGGCTAGGCGGCGTCCACCGGGATGTTGCGGACACGTGGGATATTTCCGGTGATCTGACCGCAATGGGAAATACGCCGGTGCTGATGGCGTGCGGCGGGATCAAGACTTTTCTTGACATCGGGAAAAGCCTCGAAGCGCTAGAAACGCTTGGCGTTCCGGTCTGGACGTTCGGCCTCGACCGGTTCCCCGGTTATTTCGTCCGGGAATCGGCTTATCCGGCTCATCGGGTCGATTCAGGCGAAGAAGCGGCGGCGCTTGCCGCGGCGCATTGGGCGCTTGGCCTGACGAGCGGCGTCGTGCTTGGCGTGCCGATCCCGGATGACGCCGCATTCGACGGCGAACGGATCGAAGCGGTTATTCGGCGCGTGCTGAAGGATATGGAGGGACGTACCGACGGCAGGGGCGTTACGCCGCATATTATTCGGGCGATCGAACGGGAGACGGCCGGGCAATCGGCGGCGGCGAACCGCGCGTTGATCGCGGAGGCCGCGCGCAGGGCGGCCGAAACGGCCGTTGCTCTCGCGGCGATAGAATCTTCGAACTCGGAAAGGGAGATGCCAAGGTGAACATTATGACACCGGTTGCGGCAAGCGTGAAGGATTGTCCCGTATACAAAATATCGGAGAAGGATACGAACAAATTCGTGCTGCTGTGTGATGGGTCGGCGTATCCGTACATGAACTGCGTGGAAATTTTCGACGTCGGCGGCCAAACGCCGCCGAATACGCACCAAGCGGCATTCGAGCATTTCTACGTCATTGCGGGCAGCGGCGTCGCGACGGTTGGCGGGGAGACGTACGTTTTGTCGGTGGGCGCACACCTCTTCGTGCCGCCGAGTTTCGATCACAAGGTCGAGAACACCGGATCCGGCAAGCTGTACGTCCTGACCACGATGATTCCGGACGAGAATTTCACGGCGCTGATCAATTCGGGGATCGCCGCCAAGTTGGACGAAGAAGATCTTCGCGTGCTTTGCCAGGAGAGGTGAAGGGCATGATCGAGGATCGGAATCCGCAGCGCCGCAAGATGAACCTATGCTGCGGAGACTGGAGGATTGCTTCGAGTCCTGCGACAGGCGTATCCTTGCCGCCGAAGGCCTAGCGGGCTGGAGGATCGCCGGTCGCGTACGCTGCAGCTCGGCTGCATCCCGGATACATTATTATGACCGGCACGCCCGGGGCGGTCGAAATCGAGGACGGCGATCCGGCGGAGTGCCGCATAACCGGCCTCGAACCGCTCCTTAACCTGGTGCGATCCGGCCTCTCACTTTCATAAAAAGGAGTAGTCTAATATGCTCTACCAATACTATCCGACCGTTCCGCACGGCTACAAATTCGAGTTGAACAAGGATATCGTACTCGCATCCGCCCATAAGAACCCGCACGAGAGCGCGGGGAAATCGCGCGAGATGCACGGCCACACGTTTGTGGCCAACATTACGATCGTCGGCAACGAGCTGGCGGAGTCCGGTTTCCTCGTGAATTTCGGGACGATCAACGAAATCATTTACGAAAAGTTCGACCATTCGGTGTTTAACGAACATCCCGAATTCGAGTCGACGTATCCGACGTCCGAAGGGCTAGCCAAAGTGTTCTTCGAGATGATCCAGAAGGAGCTCGAGTCGCTGCCGAACCGGCCGAAATGCCTGCAGGTGCTCTTAAGGGAAAACCCGACCAGCTATGTCGTTTATCGCGGGTAACTGGCTTAAGCTCTTCCAATCGAATAGGTCTCCAATCGTCGGACGGCCGGAAATCTCCCACGAGATTTCCGGCCTTTTTGCGTAGGCGCCCAGCCGGAGCGGCAGGGGCTATTGCCGCGGTATGGCAGAAACGCCGTCGCCTAGCGTCGAATAGTAGAAGGTCTATCATCTGGATTAATAATGAAGGAGTCTTATTATGCGAAATTAAGGAAATGGATAGGCATTGAGGACTAAGCAGCTTTGAAAAAAGCTGCACCAGAAGAACATTAAAGCTTCATACCAAAAATTGAAGCAGGATTTGGAAAAAGGAGCCAAGAATAACTAAAGGTTGCATTGATTATCACAAACAGGCGATTCATGCTATCATATTAGTACCTTAATTTAGGGAAGTGATTGATGTGAACAAATATCAAAGGTATACTGTTGCGTGTTGCTTACTAATAGCAGTATCAGTAATGTTTGGGAGTGAGGCAAAGGATTGGTTGCAATACTCCGCTTTGATCGGATGGGTTCTCGCATTCGTATTTATGATTCTCGCCGTTGTATTTGTTACAAAAGCACAGAACTACAAGAAGGAACAAAGATAAGTCGCTTAGATGAGCGGCTTTTTCTTTTGCTCTTAGACCTTCTCAACACAAGGAGGGAGTAAGTATAATCAAATATGCATACTAGCCGCGAGGATCGAGCTATGTGGTCAAAATTGTATGTCCGGGAAATCACTCAAATTCCACTGGCGCAAAAAGGAGACCCACTCTCGGATCCCCTTAGAAAGAACTGTTATCGTGTGCTGCCAAACAGCCTACGTAGCATACGGTAAGCCAAGTAAAGAATAACGGCCCAAAAGAGCAAACCGATCAGCGAAAAACCTCCATTCCCGCCGAAGCCGAAGGGATTCAGCAGGCTTCCGAGCAGGGTTCCCGCCGCCAATCCACCAAAAAAGCTGCCGAACCGGCCAGTCGGAGCCCCGGGCGTTCGGTTGATAGGATCATTTACTCCAGGCCTACGGCCTGTCCGGTCCGTACCGTACCCTGGATTGACCCCACTGCGGTTTCCATCAATATAACCGCCTCGTGGCGACCGGTAGCTTCCCCTGCCCGATCGGTAAGCCTCCGTTTCGATGTTATTCCCATCTTCTATTACCGGCGGAACGACTACAGACGGAACGACTCTTTGCGCATGTAATACCGGCGCGGCATGGAAAAGAAAATAAAGCACTAAAACCAATCCTATTATAATTCGCATGTCCTAAACCTCCGAACCTTACCTATGGAATTATAGGTAGTATTTACAAATTCGTCTGGTTTATTCGAGCTTGTTTAACAAGGGGGACGGCCTGATTATGCTGGCCAATATCGGGTGGGCGGCTGCTGTGGCGACCGGAGGGAAAGAGGCCTTCGTCAGCATTCCGGGGAATTCCGTATACGTGGTGCATATCATCGGGGTACTGATGGTTGTAATCGGCGTGCTGTTATGCTGTGTCCCGGGTTGCTTTGTGCGGTGACAAACCAAGCCCCACTGCTGCACGTTGCCTATACTCTGGATCTGCTTTATAAAAGTGTTCGATTTGACGAAGTTTAATTGAGCCGAACTTAACCTGTATATCACTCTACCGAATAAAACTTTTGGAAGAATGGAAATAATGGCTTATTATCTGTATATTAAAATAATGAATTTCTTTAATATTAATCTTAATGGGGGGAAAATTGTGAATGTAACCTATGATACAGTAGAGGATTTACCTGAATTTTTGGAAACTGCTCCAATATTGCAACACGATATGCATTCCATTTTACCGCTGCGCCAAGCTCGATTAGAGTTTGAAAAGAACATGATTATACAAGCGTTCTTTTTCTATCTTCGGAATGTAAGAAATACAAAAAGGAAATATTAGTTATTGAAGATGAAGGAGGAATTGATCATGAAACTAACACCGGAACAGCGTATCACATTACATGGATTTAATAACCTTACTAAATCATTAAGCTTTAATATGTATGACATCTGCTATACAAAAACAAAAGAAGAACGTAAGGCATATATAGAGTATATAGATGAACAGTATAATGCTGACAGATTGACGAACATTTTAAAAACGGTATCTGATATTATTGGCGCATATGTATTAAATATTGCCAAACAAGATTATGTACCGCAGGGAGCTAGTGTAACCATGTTGGTTTCAGAAGGTCCTATTATAGAAGTCCCGACGGAGTCATACGATGAATCGCCTGGTCCTCTTCCTGATACAGTTGTCATGCAGTTAGATAAAAGTCACATCACTGTTCATACCTATCCTGAATATCATCCGGATGAAGGGATCAGCACCTTTAGAGCGGATATTGATGTATCTACATGTGGGGAAATTTCACCGCTTAAGGCGCTAAATTATCTGATACGCTCGTTTGATACAGACATTATGACTATGGACTACCGAGTTCGGGGCTTCACCAGAGATATAAACGGTCACAAGTTATTTACCGATCACGATATTAGCTCCATACAAAATGCAAGCTTAGAGAATTTGATTTAAACAATTATCTGTTTGGGTATACGAAAGAAAAGTTAAGTTCAGGGGAACAGAGGGAAATAGCGGAAAGTTTGAAATGGGAAATGGATGAAATTTTTTATGGGAAAAATATAAATATGGTTTAATCAAAGCGCACGCTTCAATTTGGGATCAAAAGTTCAATAAAAAACCGGTTGCCGTGGTATCGCGGCCTTTTTCATTTATGGGTTGCGTAGTCCAAGATGTCCCAAGCATAAAAACCCACGTCAAAGTCACCAAGGATATAATTTTTGCCCGATACGATTTGACCACCATCAAGTACGGTAAATGTTGCACATCGCCAATATGATCCCATTGGGAAGAGAGTCTTCCGAATACCAGTGTGTGCGAGGATATAACGAAACGGCTCGATCCTGCAGACCGTTTTGTCCGTTTTTTTGCTGACGTGTATCGTCAGCGGCCTGCGATAATTCGTTTTCCAGGATTTTGTTTCAAATTACAGACCTCCAAAACTTTGCTGATCATAATTTTACCCAAATGCAAAGTACTTTACAGTTATTATAATTGACATTCCCTATAATTGAATTAGAGGCCGGCGCTAATTATTCAAATAAATGGGGTGAAAGTATGGGTATCAGAACCGGTACTCAGTATGTGCAAAGTTTAAAGGATCGAAGAGAGGTCTGGATGAACGGGGAAAAAGTAAAGGACGTGACCGTGCATCCTGCCTTCAGGAATGGAGTGCAATCGATCGCTCGTTTGTATGACATTCAACATGAAGCAAGCAAGCAGGATACACTTACTTTTGTTGATAGCAAAACCAATGAAAGGGTAGCGATGTCCTATTTAATTCCTACTAAACCGGAACATGTCGTCAGTAAGCGCAAGGCATTTGAATGGATGGCGGAAGAGACCCACGGATATATGGGAAGAAGTCCTGATTTCCTGAATACCGTCGTGGCGGCCTGGGCTGGAGATGCGGATTTTTTTGCGCAGGGGGGCCAGCAGTATAAGAACAACGTCTTGTCTTTTTACGATTACTGCTGCGAGAACGATGTGTCCATGACCCATGCCATCATCGATCCTCAAATCGACCGTTCCAAAGGGCCTTCCGAGCAGGAAGATCCTTATACGTATCTGGGGACGGTAAGTGAAGAGATAGATGGAATTATTGTGCGCGGGGCACGCATGTTAGCCACTTTGGCTCCTATGGCCAACGAGTTATTGGTTTATCCCTTTGCGCGTTTAGGGGAGAAGGATGCCAACTATGCTCTCGCTTTTGCTATTCCCATCAACACGCCTGGATTGAAGGTAATCTGTCGCGAGCCTTTGGACCTTGATCGCGGAAAGTTCAATCATCCCATGGGATCAAGGTATGACGAAGTAGATGCGCTGATTGTCTTTGACGATGTGTTGGTGCCCTGGGAACGGCTGTTCATCTACAAAAATGTAGAACTATGCAATAACCTGCGCCGCGATACTGCCATGGCTCCATTTACGGCTCAACAGGCAGCCACTCGGTCCAGGGTGAAGGCCGAATTCGTGGTCGGAGTTTCTGCATTGCTTGCGGAAACGGTGGCCATCAACGAGTTTTTGCATATCCAGCAAAAACTGGGCGAAATGATCATTAACATTGATATGCTGCAAGCCTGCGTAACCGCTTCGGAATCGAACATCAGACAGAAACCGTCCGGGATTTATGTGCCCGATTTACCCCCATTGCAAGCGGCTTTAATCAGCTTTACTCACATATACCCGCGATTCGTCGAGATTTTGCAAGTTCTCGGGGCTGGAGGCTTGATGATGACGCCGAATGAAAAAGACTTTTCTTCAGAGCTTGCCCCCTTGCTCCAAAAGTATTATCGCGGAGCGAATGCCGGTGCGGAAGAACGCGTGCAGCTGTACAAATTGGCTTGGGACATTGCAGGAGACGGATTCGGGCAGCGGCAGGTTCTCTATGAGCGCTTTTATATTGGGGATCCGATCCGGCAAATGGCGATGCGTTACAAAACGCACGACATGTCCAAAATAACCGCTAAAGTGAAAGCGCTTTTAAAAGAATTTTCGCTTTCATGACAAATGATGGGAAGCTTTGTCGAACGTGTTGAAGCAGGCAGGACATCTGTTAATATTAAATGAGGAGTGATTCAAATGGAGTTCAGTATTATTTCTCACGCTGGCGTGTATAAAAAGGGTTCGAATGCTGAAACGGAAATTCAAATCTCCCTCCATGAAGTCAAATTGGCTGAAGATTTAGGTTATGACGCATGGTGGCATACGGAGCATCATTTGTCACCTTACGGTCTTGGCGGAATTTTTTCCATGCTCGGGGCGGCCGCGCAAATAACCAAACGGATTCGAATCGGTTCTCTCGTTATTTTATCTCCTTTATATCATCCCCTTAATATCGCCTCTCACTTAGCTGTTCTGGATATCATGAGCGAGGGACGCCTGAATGCCGGTTTGGGCCGCGGGTACCGTCCTCATACGATGGAAGCGTTGTCCAAATACAAAATGTCGGAGATGCGTGCGGTACACGAAGAAACGGTAGAAATCGTAAAAAAAGCATGGCAAGGCGAATTCTCCCATCAAGGAAGCCATTATGAATTTGAGAATGAAAACATCAATTTGCGTCCGCTGCAGAAGGCTTCGGACATATTGTGGCAGCCGGTATTAAGTCCCGAAAGCTTTGAATGGTGCTTGAAAAATGAAGTGAACGCCGTGGTAGGAGCCCATTTGGTCCCTGACCAAGTTACAGAACAGTATTGGAAAAATTGGAGAGCGATGAAGCAGGCCTTTCCTGAAGCGAAGATTAAAGCAGCGAATCAACAGTTTGTCTATGTCGCGCCGACAAAAGCCGAAGCCGAGAGAGATTTCGCGGCCATTGCCCCTTTGTGCGTGGCATTTCGCGCGGACCTTCCCGCGGATTACTCCGGTTCGGTGTGGGATGCATACCGCAAAGACTTGCTGTTTTTAAGTGAAAACACAGACGAGGCAACTCGGCGCAGCATTGTTGGCGATCCTGAAACCGTAATTGAACGCCTTAACTTTTTTAAAGAGCAAGGGGTTGAACACTTGATCGTCAATACCCGGCAATTGGATTTGCCGCAAGAGAAGATAGATCGTTCGATGAAATTATTTGCCGAGAAAGTAATGCCCCATTTCAAGAACTGATGTGAGGAGGCGAGTATGTGAAATATTTTATCGGAACGGACATTGGAGGAACTTTTACTGACCTGGTCGTTATGGAAGAAAACGGCCAAACGCGTTTGTATAAAACACATACGACACCACATGACCGAAGTGACGGGGTCATGGACGCAATCGCGTTGGCGGCTAATGACCTAGGCTTAAATGTAAGCGCTTTTTTGAGCGAAGTCGTTTATTTCGGTCATGGAACTACGGCGGCAACTAACGCATTTATCGAACGAAAAGGGGTTCGTACCGGCCTAATTACGACTGCAGGCTTCGGCGATACCTTATTGATCCAAAGAACAATGGGACAATGGGCCGGAATGGGGGAGCAAGTGACCCATTACAGCATCCGAAAATTGCCTGAACCGATCATCCCCAAACATTTGATTGTTCAAGTTCAGGAACGCATTGATTACAAAGGAGCTGTTGTTGTTGCATTGAATGAACAGTCAGCCAGAAAAGCGGTGCAAGGTTTGCTGGAGCAAGGGGTCGAAGCGATTGCCGTGAGTCTGCTCTGGTCTTTTGCAAATCCGGTTCATGAACAGCAAATCAAGAATATTATTCAAGAGGTCGCTCCGGATATTTTTGTTACCATTTCTTCCGAGGTTGCGCCGGTTTTGGGGGAATATGAACGTACGGCAACAACCGCGATCAATGCCTATCTCGGACCCAGCATTGCTTCTTATGTAACCAATCTTGAAACAAAGTTAAAAGAAAAAGGTTTTCGCGGAATATTCACCATCATGAATTCCAGCGGTGGCGTCATACCGGCAAAAGATGCTCGCGAATCGGCCGTCTCCTTATTAACCTCCGGCCCGACAGGCGGAGTCCTGGCTTCCGCTCGCTTGGCCGAGCAGCTCAATTTCCCTAACGTCATAACGTCGGACATGGGGGGAACGAGCTTTGACGTAGGGTTGATTGTGAACGGCAAACCGATCGTGAGCAGCAGCTCGGAAGTGGAGCGTTATCACATTGTCCAACCTATGGTAAAAGTGACGGCAATCGGCGCAGGTGGCGGCAGTATCGCTTTCGTTGAGAACGGCCGATTGTATGTCGGTCCGAGAAGCGCGGGGGCTGTACCCGGTCCCGTCTGTTATGACCGGGGAGGAACGGAACCTACCATTACCGACGCGGATTTGGTATTAGGCATTATCGACCCGTACAATTTTCTGGGCGGGCAAATGAAGCTGAACAAAGGGAAAGCGGAAGAAGCCATCCGGCAAAAAATAGCGGCTCCCTTGGGAATGACCGTCATTGAGGCTGCTGCAGGAATCCGGGCGATATCGGACAATAAAATGGCCGATTTGCTAAGGCAAGTTACAATCAATCAAGGTTATGATCCGCGAGACTTCGTTCTGTTTGCTTATGGTGGGGCAGGCCCGACACACTGCTACAGCTTTGGCGCGGAAAGCGGGGTTCAATCCATCGTTGTTCCTTCTACGGCTACCGTCCATTCCGCCTATGGCACGGGGACTTCGGACATTCATCGCTCCTTCTCCCTGTCGAGACGTATGCAAACCCCGCCATTCTTTGCTGCTGCGTCGGACCATATTTCCTCAGATGAGATCAACCAAGTCTTTCACCACTTAGAACAGTCCAGTGAACAGGCCATGCTTAATGATTTTGTCACTAAAGAAGATGTGCGTTACGACCGCTTCGTCGAGCTTCGTTTTCGAGGGCAGTTTAATCAAGTATCGATGGAAATCGAGAACGGACTATTAACAGCACTACACATTAACGATTTAGTGGATCGCTTTGAACGAAAATATGAGGAGCTTTACGGTAAAGATACGAGCACCCGCGAAGCCGGGGTTGAAATTACCGGATTCCGCTTGAACGGTACGGCACCGGTTCCCAAAACGTTAATGAGCAAATCCGAATCCAACCCCAACGCCAAAGTAAGCTCTGTTAGCGAAAGAAACGTTTACCTTTATGAAATCAAAGATTACGTAACCGCCCGGGTTTATGACGGAGCGCAATTACAGCCCGGCATGGATCTATTGGGACCGGCCATCATCGAACATCCAGGTACGACAATTGTGATCGGGCCGAATCAACGGGCCCAAATCGATCATTACCTGAATACGGTGATTGAGCCGGATGCTGCTCAGCTTGGGCAAGGGCTCAACGTAAGCGAAGGAGGAGTTGCCTGATGAATAACAGAGCACTGAAGGAATCGCAAAGAGTTTCTGTAGACCCCGTCACTTTTGAAGTGTTGCGCAATCGCCTATTAGCCATCACGGAAGAAATGTCCATTACATTACGCGCCGTTTCCGGCTCCCCCATAGTAGTCGAAGCTGCCGATTTTAACGTGGGCATCTTCAACCGCAACGGCAATATCGTCACGATGGGCCGGACAGTCATTGCCCACACCGGATCGCTTATGAAAATGTTGGAGCACATCATGAAAGACTGCTCGGAAGACCCTGGGATCGAAGAAGGAGATATGTTTGTTGTCAACAGCCCCTATAAAGGCGCTCTTCATGCGCCTGACATGGGAATTCTCGCTCCTGTTTTTTATGAAAGAGAATGCATTGGATGGACCGGGGCTTGTTTGCATCAGCTGGATGTCGGGGGAATGGTGTTTGGAAGCTGGTGTTCCCCGGCTACTGAAGTGTACCAAGAGTCGATGATCATCCCGCCGGTGAAAATCATTGAACGCGGCAAGCTTAGAAAAGACGTATGGAACATGATCTCGGGCATGTCCCGTTTGCCGAGAAACTTCAGCCTGGATTTTCGGGCCATGGTGGCTGCGAACAGAGTGGCGATCAAACAAGTGCTGCAGCTTGTCGACCGTTACCGCTTGCCTGCGATTAATACCGTTTTTGAAGATATCATTCAATTGGCAAAAGACAAAATCGCAGCCCGAATCCGGGAACTGCCGGACGGTGTCTATCAGGCGCGCAATTATCTTGACCACGACGGCCAAAGCAATCAGCTCTACTCTATTTCGCTAAAGCTGACCAAGAAAGACGATAAATTGATTTTTGATTTCAGCGAAAGCTCGGAACAGACCCCCGGCTTTACCAACTGTACGGAAAGCGCGCTCATAGGCGGGATTTTTTCCGGTATGCTGCCGCTCCTGGCGTATGACATCCCCTGGAATGACGGGGTTCTTTCTCCAGTTGAAGTCATCGCGCCGGAAGGGCTCATATGCAATGCCAAATGGCCCGCAGCTGTAAGCCATGCAACTTTAGGGGTCATGTGGCTGATTGAGTCGCTTTGCGTCGAGGCGATATCCAAAATGCTCTCCTGTTCTCCCAAGTATTTATCGGAAGCTCAGTCTTCTTCCTTTGGGGGTGCGGATTTATTGAATGTAGCTGGCCTGAATCAACAGTTTGAACGTTTCGGAAACACGTTCGCCGAACAAATGGCTGCGGGCGCAGGAGCTTACAGCCATAGGGACGGAATTGATGCCGGAGGCGCTCATTGCATTCCTGCGCAAAACATAGCCAATGTGGAATCCATGGAAAGCGTCACGCCCGTTCTTTATTTGTACCGGCGATATATTGAGGACACCGCCGGTGCCGGTCGTAATCGCGGGGGTATGAGTGTGGGCTCGGCCTTTGTGTTGCATGATTCGCCTTTTATGATGGGAATACCTATGGCGCATGGGGTTGAAGTTCCGAACGCGCTGGGATTATGGGGAGGGCTTCCGGCATCGTGTAACCGTCGTTTCATGTACCGGGGCACGGATATCCATGAACATTTTGCCAAGCAAGAGTGGGTTACGGATACCTCTTTGTTAAATAACCATAAGGAAGAATTGGCAGCCAAACCAGGCCAGGTTTTCTTTCAACCGGGCGACATATTTGAATGGACCTGGCAGGGCGGCGGAGGTTGGGGTGATCCCCTCGACCGCGAACCGGAAAGCGTGCTCCGAGATGTCAGTCATGGCGTTTACCAACCCGAAACGGCGCAAAAGTTGTTTCAGGTGGTCATTAACGACGGAAAAATTGATGGAACGGCGACACAAAAAGCACAAGAGGCGAAACGATTTGAACGAACCACCTATCCGGTTTCGAAGCGACTTGAATTCTCATTGGACAACAAAAAAATGGAAACTATCGGTGTGATGGGAGATGCCATAGAACGAGTTCGCGTAGCCGATGAGATCTACATTCAATGCAAGTGTAAACAAATATTGGCCCCCGCCAATGAGAACATCAAGGATTATCTGGCGGTTAAAGAAATTACGCCTGACGATATCGGGACGAAAGTAAAGCTGCATGCGGAGCTGGAGATGCATGAGTATGCTTGTCCGCATTGCGGTAAGCTTCACTTTGTAGAAGTAAAACGCATAGGGATACTGCCTTTGCGCGATATTGATTTGTTAAGTGGTGGTGGTGGTCAGAATGAATAGCGCTTGGGTAGATTTTCTAGGAGGGCAAATCACCTACTACGATGCGGGGGGAGTACGTACTCGGTGCCTTGAAGCGGGTCAAGGGGAAGCGGTCTTTCTGTTTCACGGCATTGGAGGGCACTCGGAAGCGTTTATCAAAAATATAGTGCCTATGTCTAAGCACTATCATGTTGTGGCAGTAGATTTGTTAGGTCACGGTTTGACGGATAAACCGGATGGCCTCTATGAAATCCCTGATTATGTTCAGCATGTGAAAAATTTAATGAAAGCAATGGGAATCGATCAGGCTCATTTTGTAGGCGAGTCTTTGGGAGGATGGATCAGCTTTTGGCTTGCCTACGAACATCCGGAGTTGATCCGTTCCTTCATATCGGTAACGGGTGCGGGACTGTTGGTGGACGATTTCGACGTGCTTCAATCCGACGCATTGAAGAGACTTCGGAATTTAAGCCAACGTTCCTCCTCGGAAGTGACACGAGACTCTGTGAGAGATCGTTTGCGTTGGCTGTTCGTTGATCCGGATAAATCCATTACAGAAGAACTTGTAGAAATCCGCTATCGGTTATACGCAAATCCGGAATGGCAGCGGATTCAACCCAAGATCCAGTCCATGATGAATCCCGAAGTGGGATCTAAATACTACATTAAACCTGAACATCTCCAGAAATTGACGGTGCCGACCTATTTTTTGTGGACGCGGCATAATCCCAGCACTCAATGGGATACAGCGGAACGGGCAAGCAGATATGTACCGGGGGCAAAATTTCATGTCATGGAGGATTGCGGACATTGGCCGCAATACGAAAAGCCGGAGGAATTTCACGACTTGATTCATCGATTTATTCAAGCTTTATAAGGAGGGTAATCCAATGGACCGCTTAAAAGACAAAGTTGCGATTATTACAGGTGCGGCATCAGGCCAAGGAAAAGCAGCTTCATTGCTGTTTGCCCAAGAAGGCGCGACGGTTATTGTAGCTGACTTTAATGATGAACAAGGTGAGCAGGTGGTCAAAGAAATTGTCGATCAAAATTTAAAAGCGGTGTTTTATCACGTCGATGTCACGGAAGAATCTATGGTAAAATCGCTGACCGAGTTCGCGGTAGAAAAGTACGGAAAACTGGATATTATGTACAACAATGCAGGTTTGGTGAAAATGCGTCCCATCGGCGAACTGCCCACAGATGAATGGAACTTTACCGTCAAGTTCGAGTTGGATCAAGTCTATTACGGTTGCAAATATACGCTGCAGCAAATGGAAAAACAAGGATACGGCGTCATTCTCAATACATCGTCTACTTCCGGCTTGATCGGGATCCCCACTCATGGTCCGCATGCGGCGACGAAAGCCGGTGTGATCGGTTTGACCCGGTCCATCGCTGTCGATTACGGAGCAAAAGGCATCCGCTGCAATTCGGTAGCTCCAGGGTTTATCCCTTTTACTCAGCAGACGGAGGAACTGTCCAATGATGGTTTTATCAACATGATGCTGCAGACTCAAGCGATTAAACGTTATGGTACCGTCCAAGATATTGCTCAATGCGCTTTATTCTTATGCTCGGATGAAGCTTCTTGGATTACGGGTCAAGTTATTGCAGTAGACGGCGGGACTACCGCGATGTAAATACCGCAAAGGTGCTGGAACGCATTATCCAGTTAGCCGAAGAAATTGTACTTATGCAAAAAGCGTTTAAATCGTAGAAAAGGAGGGGAGGATCATGGCTCAAATTGTGGCGGCCGCATCCATAGCGCATACAGCTCTGATGGTAAGGGCAAAAGACAAAGCCCCTAAAGAACAAGCTGATACAGTGTACGCTGCCTTTGCGGAAATGAGAAGGCGTCTAGAGGAAAAAAAAGCCGATGCTCTCGTTGTATTCTCTGCAGAGCATCTAAAAACTTTTTTCCTGGACAATATGCCTTCCATTTGCATTGGGATTGGCGAAAGGGGGCAGGGTTGGGGTGAAGCGGGAGTCCCAGCCTATCAGGTTCCGATTGATCAACCTCTGGCCAAGCATTTATTGGATTATAGCTTGGAGCATGACTTTGATCCGTCTTTTTCTTACGATATGAAATTGGATCACGGATTTATGGTGCCGCTTCATTTTCTCACTCCTAACATGGATATTCCGATTGTTCCGATCTTTATGAACGCAGCGGCCTTGCCGTTATCTCCGATGAAACGGATGTTTCGCTTCGGAGAGATAATCTCGCAAGCGATTTGCCAATGGGATTCCAGTAAAAGAATTGCTTTAATTGCCACAGGAGGTGTGTCTCATTGGGTGGCCGTGCCCCGCATGGGGGAGGTTGCGGAAGAGTTCGATCGCCGCTTTATAGACAAAATGCTGCAGCATAAAGAAGAAGAAGTGTTGAGATGGACAAACGAGGAGATTGAGTCGGAGGCCGGGAATGGAGCCCTGGAAATTCGCGCTTGGATGGCTTTGGCCGGTGCTGTTCCGCAAGGAGATCGTGAACTTCTGTGTTATGAACCGGTCCATGCATGGGCAACAGGGATCGCGGTCATGGATTTTATGGGCGGTGATGGAAGAGATGAATAGCTATCGGATCAACAAATTTCTTTTTCATGTGTCCCAAGATGAGCAGAAGGCCGCACAATTTCGGGACGGACATCCCGGCTTTTTCGATGATTACGAATTGACGCAGGAGGAAAGGGAAGCTCTTCAGCATTGCCGAGTCACCAAGTTATATGAAGCGGGAGTTAACCCATTGCTGCTGATGCATCTTTCTCTGATATTGAAAAAAGACATACGGGAGTTATATAAGCAAGGGATCTAGTTGGTCTTGACGGAGAATTATGGGAGGTCGCAATCATGTTGGTCTATTTAAATCAACTCTCGGCATCAGATTTCTCCTGCTTAGAAATGCTCAAACGGGAAGGGAAGATTTTCCACACTTCGAAAAACTCCATTGTTTTTCAGCAAAAGGATATGGGCACTGTCGCGTACACATCCATTAGCGGGATAGCCAAAGTAGTTTTGTTGTCTTCCTCTGGCCAGATGCGAACGGTCTCCTATCTCACACCCGGAATTTTCTTCGGCCAATCCGCCGCATTTATGGGATTTACGGTACCCAGCTCATTAGCGGTGATGTCCGTAACGGATATTGAGATTTTAGCCGTGCCTAAAGAGGTTATCCTAAAAAACATGCAACAATCGACGGACTTTGCAGCTTATATGTTAAAATGCGCGGCATTACAGATCTGCAACTTATTAAACCATATAGAAGCTACGACATTCGGCGACGCTGATTTCCAAGTTGCTTCGGTATTGAACTCTTTTCCCAAACAGCAAAAAAAGGGCCAAGAGTGCGTGGTCATTACGCAGGAAGAACTCGCCTCGATCATTGGTAAGACAAGAGTCACCGTTGCGAATACGATTCGAAGGTTAGAGGATTTGAATATCATACGATCGGGTGGGAAGAAAACGATCGTGATCGAAAATCAAGAGGAACTGGCGTATATGGCCGGCGATTTAAAGGTGTCAACTTAAGGGAGGACAGACGAATGATTACATTCGATCTGTCCCTTTTGTAAATTTAGAAATTAATTGAAGGCATTCCTTAAGATGCTCTTCCATTGCCGTTTTTGCAATTTGAGGCATGCTATTTTGAATGGCTTGATAAATAATTTTGTGTTTCTCTAAGGAATTAATAATGTTTTGATGGATTAAATGTTCGTGAATGTTAATGAAGTCAGCCTGATCCCAAAGCCATAAAATCTGAGATAATAGACGTGGCGAATGAGTTGCTTCTATGATAGCCCGGTGGAATTCGCGGTTTGTTAACGCATATTGGGAATAATTTTTGTTCGCATCAAAATGTTCCATTTGTAGAATATGCTTTTCAAGGTTACTTAAATCTATTTCATTTGCTTTGATGGTGAATGAAGAAGAAGTAGGTGTAAAAGACGTGCGTTTTCGTGACGGCACCCCGTTAAACGACCTTCTTAATTTCGATGAAGGATTGATTTCCTCAAGATTGTTGACCGATTCGGAGATTCACTAGCTTGAACTGGATAAAATATTTGCCAAAGTATGGGTTCCGATTGCCCACGAAAGCGAAATCCCCAAAAAGGGCATGAAATATTAAGCTATACGCAGGTAAAAACGGTAAATATCAATCTCTTATCCTAGCTTTTCTGAAATAGTAACCCATTCTTTGTGAAATTTCCTCTGCTGCATCCACACCTTTTTTACATATTGATGAATATTCCGTTCATACATACGTTGAGAGGTTGTGGTGTAAAGAATAAAATCGCCAAGTATACCCTCACTTTATTGGATAAACTATGCAGCCAATCCAAACAATTTATTGATCCATTCAAACAACGGAAATAGCAGGTGATATTTCAACCTGCTGTTTGCGTATTATATGAAAGGCTTCAATTCCCGATAATGTACGGATTGAGGCTGGCCAAATTCAAGTAGATGGGTCTGCTGCTGGATCACAGTCCCGAATAATGGCAATCGCTGTAACTGAATTCAGTTTGTTTGATCTCTGTCAGTTCATTTCGTAAGATTTCCGGATCGGTGATCGTAGAAGGCGTGTAAGCTTCCAAGTTTTCCTGAAGCAGCTTGTCAATTGCCACCCGATCTTTTTGTATTGAAATGTTGCATATAAATAAAGCAATAAAAAATAAATTAGTTGTTGCATATAAAGGAACTTCGATGTTGAATGTAGAACGCGAGCTGCGTAAGATGAAATCAGAGGTAGTGAAAGTGTTTTCAAGAAAATAAATAAGGAGGGATTGTATGTCTTTGGAAATGGCATTATTAGCTGCGCATGTCCCAAGCATTTGTCATGAACAAAATGCGCCTGATTTCCAGCAGGAATTGGTGAAAGGGCTTAAGCAGATGCGAGACCGCATCAACGAGCTTCAGACGGATGTAGTCGTACTGATGTCCTGCCATTTTCCGGCAACCTTTCATCATTATGTGGATGCAACTGCTCGTCATTCCGGGATATTGACGGCTGCGGAGTGTCCGGATCTGATCTCGGATGTACCTTACGACTATCCGGGTGACGAGGAACTGGCACGGAAGCTTGTATCAGCGGGCAAAGAAGCCGGCATTCCAATTATTGAGCTCAATGATCCTACTTATGTTTGGGATTATGGAACAGTTGTTCCTCTGCGCTACATGGTTCCGAATGAAGACATTTCTATCATTAGTTTGTCGGTGTGCTGGGCTTCCAGCTTGGAGGAATCCTATCATTGGGGTGCCCAAATCGGTAAAGTGCTAAGAGAAAGCGAGAAACGGGCGGTATTCGTCAGCAGCGGCGCGTTATCTCACAATCTGGTTCGGGGACGTCATAACATGCCGAGCCGGTCGGAACAAGCGATGGATAACCAGTTCATCGAATATTTAATGCGAGGAAATTTCACCGAGGCCCGCGAAATGCTAAACCAATATGCACGAATAGCGGGTGTTGAATCTGGAGGACGACATTTGGCAGCTTTGCTCGGAGTGCTTGATGATCAACATCGTGCCGAGTTTTGGGGGTATGGTCAATCTTCGGGAAGCGCAAACGCCATTATATCGTTTGTATCATAAAAAATGATGTTTGGAAGAGGGGATTGGGCTAATATGCAACAGACCAAAGTGAAACCTATAGATTGCTTGCATTTTATTGACGGGAAATTCGTACCTTCATTGGACGGGAAAACGTTCGACAACATAAATCCGGCGACGGAAGAGAAGCTCGGGATCGTTGCGGAAGGTGGATCGGCTGAAATCGATCTTGCGGTCCAAGCTGCCAAAAAGGCGCTTAACGGCCCTTGGAAAAAGATGACCGCCAACGAACGTATCCATGTTTTGCGCAAAGTGGGCGATCTGATTCTTGAGCGGAAGGAGGAGCTATCCGTTCTGGAATCGCTGGATACCGGCAAACCAACCTGGCTGTCCGGCAGCATCGACATTCCGCGGTCTGCTTACAATTTCCATTTCTTCTCGGATTATATCCGCACCATTACGAACGAATCGACTCAAATGGACGATGTGGCAATCAACTATGCGATCCGCCGTCCGGTTGGGGTCATCGGGCTAATTAACCCGTGGAACCTGCCTCTTTTATTGATGACATGGAAATTGGCCCCTGCGCTTGCAGCCGGTAATACGGTTGTCATGAAGCCGGCGGAGCTCACGCCGATGACTGCGACGGTGATGGCCGAAATTTGCCGCGATGCCGGCGTTCCGGACGGTGTTGTGAATCTGGTGCATGGCTTCGGCCCAAATTCGGCGGGCGCTGCCTTGACCGAGCATCCTGACGTGAACGCGATCAGCTTTACCGGGGAAACAACGACAGGTAAAATCATCATGGCTGCAGCAGCCAAAACGCTCAAACGGTTGTCGTACGAACTCGGAGGTAAAAATCCGAACGTCATTTTCGCCGATTCCAATTTGGATGAAGTGATTGAAACGACCCTGAAATCCAGCTTTATTAATCAGGGGGAAGTATGCCTATGCGGTTCGAGGATCTATGTCGAACGTGCGGTATATCAAGCATTCTTGGATAAATTTGTAGCCAAGACCAAGGAATTGGTTGTGGGCGATCCGTTCGACGCGAAGACGAAAGTAGGCGCCTTGATCAGCGAAGAGCACTACGAGCGCGTGGCCGGGTTTATCAAATTGGCCATCGAAGAAGGCGGCACAATCTTGCAAGGCGGTAAGCGTCCGGAAGGCTTGGAGAAAGGCTATTACTTGGAGCCGACAATCATCACAGGGCTTACTCGCGACTGCCGCGTAGTCAAGGAAGAAATCTTCGGACCGGTCGTTACAGTAATTCCGTTTGATTCGGAAGAAGAAGTGCTCGAGCAAATTAACGATACGTATTACGGACTCAGCGCTTCCGTATGGACGAACGATTTGCGTCGGGCGCACCGGGTAGCCGGTCAGATCGAAGCGGGTATCGTATGGGTGAACACGTGGTTCCTCCGCGATCTTCGGACCCCATTCGGCGGTATGAAGCAAAGCGGCATTGGCCGTGAAGGCGGATTGCACAGTTTCGAGTTTTATTCCGAGTTAACCAATATTTGCATCAAACTCTAATAGTGAAGGTGGTTCCATCCAATGACTGACAAATGGATCAAACATGCGGGACATTTGGGACAGGCGGTCGAGCAAGGCAAAGGTGTGGAGCCGCTTACGGTTCTGGATCCGGAACTGACTGTTCAGGATGCTTACCAGGTGCAGCTTATCAATATCGATAAAAAAGTGAGAGCGGGCAGTGTAATCGTAGGGAAGAAGATCGGACTGACCTCCTTGGCCATGCAGCAGCAGCTGAAGGTGGACCAGCCCGATTACGGACATCTGCTTGATGAAATGGTCGTTGAGAACGGCGGAACCATTCCGTTCTCCCGTGTGCTTCAACCGAGAGTCGAAGCGGAAATCGCGTTTGTTCTGAAACAAGATTTGATCGGCCCCAACGTTACCGCTCTGGATGTTCTGCTAGCAACCGATTATGTGCTGCCTGCGCTTGAGATTGTAGACAGCCGGGTTGCTGATTGGAAGATCAAGCTCCAGGATACGATCGCGGATAACGCGTCCTCGGGCTTTTATGTGCTCGGAGGCAAACCGATGAAAACGGATGCCGTGAACCTGCCTCTTGTGGGTATGGTGCTGTATAAAAACGGCGAAATCATGAATACCGGTGTCGGGGCAGCAGCTCTTGGCGATCCTGCGGCATGTGTCGCGTGGCTAGCCAACAAATTATTTGAATTCGGAATTGTGTTAAAAGCGGGTGAAGTGATTTTATCTGGAGCATTGTCCGCCGCAGTCCAAGCTAGACCAGGAGATTACTTCCGGGCGCGGCTGGCTCACTTGGGTGAAGTAAGCGTAAGTTTCGTAGGATAACGGAACGAACGAATATAGATCGTAAATGGAAAGGAAGGTGCATGTTATTGTACAAGGTAAAGGTTGCTGTGCTCGGTTCAGGCAACATCGGCACGGACTTGATGTATAAGCTGGAACGCTCCGAAGTATTGGAGCTGACGACCATGATCGGAATCGATCCGGAATCGGAAGGGTTGACACGTGCGAAAGAACGAGGGTATGTCGTCATTGACAACGGACTTCCAGGCTTTCTCGAGAGGCCGGAGCTTGCGGATATGGTATTCGATGCCACTTCGGCGAAAGCACACATCCGCCATGCGAAAGCGCTGCGAAATGCGGGTAAGCTAGCGCTGGATTTGACGCCTGCAGCTATTGGGGCTCTGGTTGTTCCGACGGTAAACCTGAAGGAGCATCTCGAAGCGGATAACGTTAATTTGGTCACCTGTGGCGGTCAAGCAACGATTCCAATTGTTCACGCGGTGAACCGGGTTTGTCCGGTGGAATATGCAGAAATTGTCGCAACCATTTCTAGTGAAAGCGCGGGACCGGGTACTCGTGCCAATATCGACGAGTTTACGGAAACGACTGCGCGAGGGATCGAAAGCATCGGTGGAGCCAAGAAGGGCAAAGCGATCATCATCCTGAACCCCGCCAAGCCGCCGATTCTTATGCGTGATACGGTGTATACGTTAGTTGATCCCGACAAGATGAACAAAGAGGCGATTCGCCGGTCGATCGAAGAGATGGTGCTGGCGATCCAGTCCTATGTTCCGGGTTACCGACTGCGTACCGAGCCTATTTTTGATGGAAATAAAGTGACGGTCTTTATTGAGGTGGAAGGTGCGGGGGATTACCTGCCCAAGTTCTCCGGTAATTTGGATATTATGACCTCGGCGGCTGTCAAGGTAGCGGAAGAGTATGCTCGCCATCGTCTGGCTCAGAAGGGGGTAATAAGATGACGACAGAACGAGATTTGCTCATTACCGAAGTAGCCCTGCGTGACGGAAGCCATGCCATCGCCCATCAATATACAGTCGAACAAGTGGTGCAAGTTTCAAAAGCGCTCGGAGAAGCCAATGTTCCCTATATCGAGGTGTCCCACGGCGACGGCTTGGGAGGATCTACTTTGCAATACGGGTTTTCCCGAACGAATGAAATGGAGCTGATCGAAGCGGCCGTTTCCGTCAGCGGAAACTCCAAAATCGCCGTGCTTGTCCTGCCGGGAATCGGCACGATCCACGAAATGAAAGAAGCGGCCAAACTGGGCGCCAAAATGGCCCGGATCGGGACTCATGTGACGGAAGCGGACGTTTCGGCACAGCATTTGTCTAAAGCTAAAGAGCTTGGGATGGAAACGGTCGGCTTCCTGATGATGTCGCACATGGCTTCGGTGGAAAAGCTTGTCGAACAGGCTAAATTGATGGAAAGCTACGGGGCGGATACGGTGTATATGTTCGATTCTGCAGGAGCCATGCTTCCGCATCAGGTAAGGGAAAAAGTTCGAGCACTCCGTCAAAGCCTGCAGGTTAACATTGGCTTTCACGGTCATAACAATTTGTCCTTGGCGATGGCCAATACACTCGCTGCAATTGAAGAAGGGGCGAAACGTATTGACGGAAGCATCCGCTGCCTGGGGGCAGGTGCAGGGAATACGCAAACGGAAGTACTGATTGCTGTACTTGAAAATATGGGGATACGCACGGGGATCGATTTATACAAAATCATGGATGTCGCTGAGGAAATTATTGCGCCGATTTTGCAGTCCCCTCAGGAGATTACCCGTGATAATTTGGTGCTTGGTTACGCAGGCGTATATTCAAGCTTTTTGCTTCATGCGCAGCGAGCATCTAAACGTTTCGGCATCGACTCGCGGGATATATTGATTGAATTAGGCAGGCGTAAGGTCGTTGGCGGCCAAGAGGATATGATCGTGGATGTAGCCGCAGAGTTCGCCAAACAACACAACTAACAAAGCCGGGAGGAAGTAAATGAATAACGATGTAATGAGAGACATCGCCCGTTCCCTAATCAATGCAGAAGTAGAGAAAAAAGAGGTTCTCAAAATCACGAATAAGCATCCCGACATGGACGTTGAAACGGCTTATGGAGTCCAGGAGCAGCTGGTGCAGATGAAGTTGGAAGAAGGTTACCGCATTTTAGGACCAAAAATGGGGTTAACCAGCCAAGCGAAGATGAAACAAATGAATGTAAGTGAGCCAATCTATGGATATATCTTTGATTATATGGTGGTGAACGGCCAAGAGTTTTCAATAAGCGATTGCATTCACCCGAAGGTTGAAGCGGAGATTGCTTTGATACTCGGCAAAGACATTGAAGGCCCGGGTGTTACAGGCGCGCAGGTGCTGGCAGCAACGGAATACGTGGTGCCGGCGCTTGAGATTATCGACAGCCGTTACCAAAACTTCCAGTTTACCCTTCCGGATGTCATTGCAGACAACGCTTCTTCATCCAGGGTCGTTTTTGGCAGCGCAATCAAGCGGCCGGACGATTTGGAGCTGGACCTGGTCGGTGTTACATTAAGCATTAACGGACAAATCAAGGATCTTGGCGCAGGAGCCGCTGTTGTCGGGCACCCCGCGAACTCCGTCGCGATGCTTGCCAATATGCTTGCCAGAAAAGGGCTGAAGCTGAAAGCCGGGCAAGTCATTTTAACCGGCGGTATAACCGGAGCTGTCTTATTGAATGTGGGAGATTCCGTTTCGGCCAGGTACGATGGACTGGGAACCGTCGATTTTATTGTAAAAGAATAGCAAAGGGATGAAGAACGATGCCGATTATTAACATTCAGATCTTGGAAGGCAGACCACCGGAAAAAGTGAAAAGCCTTATTGCTCGCGTAACAGATACGGTTGCCGAAGAACTGAACGCTCCGAAAGAGAATATACGGGTTCTGGTGACGGAAATTCCGAAAACCCATTGGGGTATCGCAGGCGTACCTGCTTCGGAAAGTCGGAAATAGAGCTGCTGATCCAGCAACTTAGGAGGTCACCCCACATGTACGATGTTCATACACATTTTATCCCTCCTGAAGTAGAGCGGTGGCTTCAGGAGAACAAGGCTTCGGTTAACGCCAATTGGATCAAAAAAGATCCGAATAAAGCCGAATTTTTGAGCGTGAACGGAAACTGGGAGTTTGAGTTGAAGGAAGCGTTCGTAAATCCGCTTCTTTATCTGGAGGAGCAGGGGAAACAAGGGATTGACCATTCCTTGATTTCCCCGATCCCTCAACTGTTTCTCTATGATTTTTCATTGGAGATAACCAAGGAACTGGCAACCGTTTATAACGACAGTTTGGCCGATTGGGTGCAGCAAAATGAAAGACGTCTTTCCGGATTGGCTACTTTGCCGATGAATGATCCAGAGTCAGCTGCAGATGAAATGGAACGTGCGATGAACCGTGGGCTCAAGGGCGCTATCATAGCATCCTCTTGGTCAGGGCAATTGTTAAGCGAAGATCGCTTTACCCCGTTCTGGGAAGCAGCAAACCGGTTGAAAGCCGTTGTATTCATTCATCCTTTGTTGTGCGCTGATTCGCGTTTAAGCAAAAGAATGATGCCCAACCTGATTGGAGTACCCTGGGAAACGACCGTTTGCGCTACGGATCTGCTGCTTAGCGGTATATTGGAGCGCTACCCGAAAGCAAAAATTTTGCTCGCTCACGGCGGGGGATTTCTTCCTTACCAAATCGGAAGATTAACCAAGGGGGTTCAGAAATGGGGCGGGGTATTCACCCACCTAGAGCAATCTCCGCATGAATTAATCCGACATTTCTGGTACGACTCTGTACTCTGGAACTCTGATGGATTACAATATTTGATTGAAATGGCAGGAGAGGATCGGGTTGTGCCGGGTACGGACTATCCGTTCGATTTATGTGAGTGGCCTCCGGCGATCCAAGGATCAAAAGGGTTTCACTCCCTTATGTTATAAGTGAATTTCAGTTTAAAACTATCATCCGGAGGAAGTGGCGTTTGTCTTGCATAAGGTGAAGGTTGTTGAGAAGATTCTCAACAACCTTATTTATTTCATAATGTTACAACGTAAAAAGGTCACGAGGCGTAATGTCCCATTACTTCTGAAATCTCTTTGGCTGCATCCACTACTTTTTTTACATATTGTTGAATATTTCGTTGATGCATGCGTTGAGCGGGACCCACGATGGTAATTGCGGCGATCACTTGTCCGGTATAATCTCTAATCGGTGCGCCAACAGTGTTTACACCTTGAATAAACTCTTCAATGGAGACCGAATACCCGTCTTTTTTCACTCTCTGCAAATCTTTCCGGAATTGATCGGGATCGGTTATTGTTCTTGGCGTATAACGAACCAACCCGCCCGCAATCACACGGTTCACAACTTCATCATCCAGATAGGCGAGTATTGCTTTTCCGGAGCTGGTGCAATGGGAAGGATTGTGCTTCCCTACATGTGACGATACACGTACGGGATGGCTGCTTTCAACTTTCAGCAAGTACACGACCTCTGTTCCTTCCAGAAAGACGAGATGGCACGTTTCATCGACGCTTTTGGACAATCGTTCGAGTACAGGAAGCGCTTCCCTATGGATGTCCATCGTGGAGGTGACAATTCCGGCAAGATTAAGGACGGAGAGGCCGAGCCGGTATTTTTGCGAACCTTGTTCCTTGATGACATATCCTTCACTTGCCAACGTAGACATCAATCGGCTGACAGTGCTTTTGGCGATGCCCAGTTGGCGGGAAAGATCCGTAATTTTTTTCACGGGTTCATTCTCCGAAAAACTATTTAATATTTTTAAGGCGTTTTTGACGGATGATAGTAATTCACTACGTTCTGGCATGTTGGACAGCTCCTTTATGCGAATTAAATAAACAAAATTCCAAAAGTTGCGTATAACGGAACAATAGTCTTGCTGGGGGAATAATATTCACGATATCATAAATTTGTGAAACACGGAAATCGCATTTTCTATACTGTGTAATCACTATTAGGAGGTATCGTCAATGCTGACTCAAGAACAAAACCAAACACTTACTAGCGTCGGACCGGGAACCCCCATAGGGACACTATTACGCCGATATTGGTTCCCCATCGCCGCCAGCTCAGAGTTAATGAAAGCGCAAACAAAAAAAGTTGAACTACTGGGTGAATCGTTGGTGCTGTACCGCGATAAATCCGGAAAGCTGGGGCTTGTTCAAGAGCGATGTCCTCACCGTGGAGTATCCTTGGTTTACGGAATTCCGGAAACTGACGGTATCCGCTGCCAGTACCACGGCTGGTGTTTTAATCATGAAGGAGCATGCACCGAACAACCTAATGAGCCTGAGCACAGCACATTTAAAGATCGTATTAAAATTGCGGCTTACCATATACAGGAGTTAGGCGGTCTGATTTTTGCATACATGGGGCCTGAACCCGTACCGATCCTGCCGAAGTTCGATCTTTTTGTTAAAGAAAATGTGATTCGTACCATCGGGTACGCGGTCATTCCTTGCAACTGGCTGCAGATTATGGAAAATTCGCTGGACCCCATTCACTTGGAATGGCTGCATGGACGTTATTTCGAGCATGTGTTTGAGCAGCAGGGCCGTCCTGTAAATGAATGGCCGATCAGTAAGCACCATGTCAAAATCGGATTTGATAAGTTTCAATATGGCATCATCAAGAAACGTGTATTGGTGGGCCAAACCGAAGAATGTGAAGATTGGGCCGTCGGTCATCCTGTCGTATTCCCGAACATTTTACGTGTCGGTGATTACGGAGCGCATTCGTTCCAAATTCGTGTTCCTATGAATGATACGCAAACGTATCATTTCTGGTACACCTGTTTTGTTCCGGCTCCCGGGATAGAAGTTCCCAAAGATTATCCCATCAGTCTATATGAAGCTCCATTGAAAGACGAGAACGGCAATTATATTACGGATTACATTGACGGCCAGGACATGATGGCATGGGTAACACAGGGGGAAATCGCCAATCGCACGATCGAACGGCTCGGCACGTCCGACAAAGGGATTATCATGTTCCGTCAAATGCTGCTTGAAGAATTGGCGAAATTGGAAAAAGGGCAAGATCCGATGTGCGTTTTCCGGGATCCCGAAACCGCCGAACATATTGAGCTTCCGCAGGAAGAAGATAAATTCAGTGTCGGGGATCTGCTCTCCGGTGCGGCCAAAGATTGGAATACTCGCTATGCGCCTAATCTGGATGAGATCATATCGTTCTGCAGGAATGGCAAGCCGCCAGTCAGCTCTGACAACAGAACACCATAACGGAGGGGCACATGGGCTATACAAACCATGCTTCAATCAACGAACATGAAATCCGTAATCCCGTCAGGTTCTGTCCGTGCTGCGGAGAGTCGTTACGCGATCCTAAAAGTTTGCTGAACGTTTTTACGGAAGGCGAAGAATTCGTATATTTTTGCTGGTGCAGACAGTGCTCTTGGCAGGGCGAGATTATGTCGGTAACACGTGTGACAGCTCCTGAGCTTTCATCTGATCGATAATGGACAATCAAATGTGGGCGTGCAGATATGCGTATCAAATGCATTCTTTAAAATGGGGTGTAAACACCAATGGACGAGCAGCTGCAGGAATTGAGAACAAAAATAGCGCAGTCGTGCCGCATTTTGGCCATGGAAGGACTTGTTGAGGGTATTCTAGGTCATGTAAGCGTTAGAGTCAACGAGAAGGAAATGTTGATCCGCTGTAGAGGGGATCAGGAAACCGGAGTTCGATACACGACCGACGATGCAATCCGTTTGGTTGATTTCGACGGTAAAGGAGTCGATCTGGTTGGACGGTACGAAGTCCCTAAAGAGCTTCCGATTCACGGAGAAATCTATAAATCCCGCCCCGAGGTCGGCTGTGTGATTCATGCCCATCCGCCATCAGTTTTAATTTGCGGAATTTCGGAATTGGAGTTTAAGCCGATTTTCGGTGCCTTTAATATGCCCGCCATGCGTATGGCACTGCAAGGAATACCGGTCTACCCGCGTTCGGTTCTTGTCACACGCCCTGATTTGGCTGCGCAGATGATAGAGATCATGGGAGACAACAATGTATGCCTCATGAAAGGTCATGGAATTACCGTAACGGGAAAAACGGTGGAGGAGACGACCGTCCGCGCTATTAATTTTCACATACTTGCGCAGGTGACGCTGGAAGTTGCCAGACTGGGCAAAAGCGCAGCGACTTTACCGCCCGAGGATATAGCAGAATTGCCTGATTTGGGTTCCACCTTTAACGATATCTGGGGCTGGAAGCATTATGTGAGGAAGTTGGAAAGCGACGATCGTACTTTGTCGTTCGCTGATTATTAAGATCATGGAGTTGATATCGAATGTTTATTAATCCGCATCATTTGCGGCAGCAGGTCCAACAATGGTTGGAGGAAGACGTGGGTCCGGGAGATGTGACGTGTGATGCTACGATTCCCGCCGGAATTCAGGGTAAAGCGATTATGCATTCCAAAGCGGAAGGGATTTTTGCAGGCATCCCTGTGCTAACCGCTGTTTTTCGTGAAGTGGATCCGTCATTGGCGGTGAATCCGCTCGTTCAGGATGGGAACCGGATCAGCAAAGGGATGGTCATCGCAGAAATCATCGGGAATGTACATTCCATTTTAAAAGCGGAAAGAGTTGCGTTAAATATCGTACAAAGGCTTTCCGGCATCGCGACAAAAACAAACCGTTTGGCAGAAAAAGCGAAAGCCGGAAATCCCAACGTTCGTTTGGTCGACACACGCAAAACAACTCCCGGCTTACGTATGCTGGAAAAGTATGCAGTGCGGATTGGTGGCGGGAGCAACCACCGCTATGGCTTATTCGATGCCGTACTGATCAAAGACAACCACATTAAGGCCGCCGGCGGACTGCAGGAAGCAGTAGCTATGGCGCGGAAAACGGTTCCCCACACGATGACGATCGAGGTGGAAGTGGAAAACCTCGCCCAAGTTTCAGAGGCACTGGAAGCAAAAGCAGACATCATCATGTTTGACAATATGTCTATTGAACAGATGAAAAAAGCTGTCGAAATGATAGGGGAAGCGGCCGTTACCGAGGCTTCAGGAGGAATCAATATCGATAATATCACCGAAGTTGCGGCGATCGGTGTGGACGTCATATCCATGGGAAGCTTGACATACTCTGTGGAAGCGTTGGACATCAGTTTGGATTTATATGGTAAAAAGACTGCGAATGCATAAATGGTCGAAGGTTTTTTTTCCCTTCTAAGTTTGCTGGAAGGCCCATTACGGGCTTTTTCAATTTAACGCATTTCCAGATGGATTTAACGAGTTTGCGGAAAGCATTCGACCAATGAAAGGAGATTGGGTGGTGCCCAAAACGAAAGCAAGCGCCTTTTTCCATACACCTTTGCGAGCTATCTCATTAAGCAAAATGTAGACTCCCTCGTCATATACGGAGAATCAACTTCCGGCTGTGTCCGGGCGTCGGCGGTTGATGGATTTTCATACGGATTTTCCTAGTTCGTGATGGATCGGGCTGTTTGGACCGCTCCCTCTTCGCACACCAAAACTATCTGTTTGATTTGGATGTCAAATACGCTTCCGTGCAAACTTGGGAGGAATTGAAGACTTTATTTGAGGAGAGTAGAGTATGGTAGAGAATATGAGAAATGAGGCGCCTGTACTCAGGATGGGTATTGCCGGTCTTGGAAAAGCAGGTAATTCATTTATACCGGCATTTCTCAAGCACCCTAACATCAAGCTTGCCGCAGCTGCGACGCGTAATCAAGAGCGGCTGGACAAATTTGCGCAGGAATTCAAAGGCGCAACTTACCAAACCGTGGAAGAACTATGCAAAAGCGATCACATTGATGGCATATATATCGCAACTCCCACAGAGCTTCATTCGGAGCACATTCTTATGGCTGCTCAGCATAAGAAACATATCATTGTCGAAAAACCGCTGGCGCTTACTCTGGAAGAAGCGAATAAATTGATTGAGGCGGTTGAACGCAACGGGGTCAAAATGGTCGTTGGTCACTCCCACAGTTTTGAACCGCCCATTCAAAAAATCAGAGAAGTTGTGAAAAGTGGCGAGATCGGCAAAGTTCGGATGATTCATAATTGGTATTTCAATGACTGGATATACCGACCAAGGACAACCGACGAACTGGATACCAAATTGGGGGGCGGGGTGACATTCCGGCAAGGCTCCCATCAATTTGATATCATTCGTTTGATCGGTGGCGGATTATTAAGAAGTGTGCGAGCCATGACCGGTGTTTGGGATCCGAAACGCTCCACGGAAGGCAGTCATGCCGTTTATCTAGAGTTTGTTGACGGCACAGCAGCGACAGCCGTTTATAGCGGGTATGACCATTTTCAAAGCTCGGAGCTAACCTTCGGAATTGGAGAATTCGGCGCCAAAACAAGCACGGGGGTCTATGCCAAAGCACGTAAAACCATAAAATCACTTTCCAGTCCCGAGCAGGAAATCGCTCTTAAAAGCACTGGTGGTTACGGGGGACAGCAGAAGGGTTTTACTGATGATAAAGAACACCCGGCGTTTTTCGGCTTGACTGTAGTAAGTTGCGAGAAAGGCGATATACGCGTATCTCCTAAAGGTATATACATTTATGGGGATGACGAAAAATATGAAATCCAGCTATCGCAAGATGAAACTGGACGCGACCGGGTCGTGGCCGAACTGTATGATGCTGTTGTGAAGGAGCGTCCATTAATTCATGATGGAAGCTGGGCAAGAGCGAATCTCGAGGTTTGTTTGGCTGTACTGGAATCGGCGAAAGAGCGCAAGGAAATCTATTTATCTCATCAAGTTGAGGTTGCAGATGAATAGAAATTGATGAAGCATTATTCAATAAAAAAACGATCAGAATCCGAGGACCCACGCCCCGTTGGCGGGTCTCTTTTTTTTGTTTGCTATGATCCATAAATTTACTATCGATCTATAAAAAATCCTCAGCGGAGTGCCCAATGACTGCAGGAGAGCAAGGGTCGATAACCGTCTTTAACAGTTCGTTTGCCTGGGCATCGTCCAAGTCGTCAATAATGTAAAAATCAGACAATTAGTCATTGCATATTGACTTAAAATGTGTAGTGGGATATTATTGTTCATGATACTTAGTAAATTAGTAAATCAGTGAATTAGTAAATGGAAAGTAAGAAAAATGAATAGGAGATAAAGAAAATGAAAATACCGACTACTTTAAAACATAAACCAGTTATTGTTTCTGAAAATTATGAGAATGTTGATGGCAGATATGCACATAACTCTGATGCTAAGGGCCTTTCATTAGGATTAGCCCAATGGAATGACAGGGGGAAAGTCGATATTTCGGCCAAAGTTTGGAGATACACAGGAGAAAAATGGTCAAGACAGTCTGAAGAATTACCTCTTCATCGAGTGCTCGATCTTTCCATTCTTATTTGCAGAAGTATGGTTCATTTTCGGGAGGCGTATCAGTATAAGCAATTATATGACCTCGAGAATCCTGTTATTGACCGAGTAGGTTTACAAGGGGATGCTATGACTGTGGCCGTATGTACGGATAACGAAAAGATTAATGAGGATATTAAACTGTTCAGCCAAGCCCTCAGTGATGATGATGAGCTTATTGGAGAACGTTTGCGTACTTTATCAAGAATCCTAAAGGAATTGGGGTATTGATGTGTTTACGAATCGCTATATGTAACTGAATTAACAAATAATAATCCGTTATATGTGTCGCTCTATTTCGATTGTGAATGGTAGGGTATGCGTTACTGTTGCGACAGGCTTGCTTGTTAGTGCAATATGTACCATCGGAGTTGGCGCATCTACGGTTATCCAGCTGTTCATAGCACTTCAGGTTATCTGTGGATTATTTTACCCATGTATTCAAGTCGGAATTCAAATTCTTTTCATGAAAATTACAGAAGCTGCATTTATGGGACGGATGGGGGGAGCCATAATGCCGATTTTTATGGGAATGATGGTTATAGGCATGTCAATATCCGGCTATTTAAAAGATGTGCTTTCTCTTTTTACGGTATATGCCGCGAGCGGTGGTTTGCTAGTAATCGGTGCATTGCTATTAGCACCCCTCATTACAACTGCTCGTTAAGCCAATCTGAAAAGAAAATGGAATAGGAGGAAGAGTCATGGCACTTGACAAACAAAAAAAGAAAGAGCTTGCTTCGGCGTACAAACAGACGTTTCGACCAATGGGCATTTATCAAATCCGAAATGTGGAGAACGGGAAAATATTCGTGGACGGCAGCATGGACCTTGACGGCGCCCAAAACCGTCTGGCCTTCTTGAAACAGACGAACATTAATATTAATGCGATTCCAGAATTGCAGCAAGATTGGAATACTTATGGTGGCGACTGTTTCGTGTTCGAGGAGCTGGACAGGATCAAGCCGCGTGAAGAAATATTGAGCGACAGATCCGAATTAAAAAAGTATCGGGACGAGGTGGACACGCTTCTAGAATTGTGGCTTGAAAAACTCCAGCCTTACGGGGACAAGGGCTACAACAAACCGAAGCGGAAGGTATGAGCACCTTAAACAGCATGGAGTCATTCGAATGTAAAATTAATGCCAGGCAAATAAAGACGAACCATCTTGAAGTGGAATTCACCAAGTTTACGTCTAGCCAACAACGAGAAAACCGGAAATCGAGGCTTTCCCGTTGCGACATTTCTTGGTCACAATACAAATAAGTTTCAATTTCACTTTCCAAAAGTCACGGGTAATTTTTTAAATCCATAAATCACTGGATTTTTATATAGTTCTGAATCCTTTCTTGAGAGAAATGGCAATCTCTCCAAAAGTAAGCTCACTGCAATTGTAGCTTCTAAGCGAGCTAAAGGTGCTCCAAGGCAAAAATGAGGTCCATTTCCAAACGCAATGTGAGGATTAGGAGTACGATGCATAATAAATTGGTCTGGTTGCTTAAATTTATTTTCATCTCGGTTTGCCGAACCAAGCCAAACCACAACTGGTTGATTCGATTTAATCGTTTGTCCAGATAACTCTGTATCACGAATACATATACGATTTATAGATTGAATGGGTGAATGATAGCGAAGAACCTCTTCTACTGCACTATCTAAGAGAGATTGCTCCGCTCGAAGATGTCTTTGAATTTGCTCATCCTCTGTAAAGCAACCCACAGCATTCCCAATAAGATTCGTCGTAGTCTCATTTCCAGCTACAAGTAACAGTAAGCAAAAATGAAGCAGTTCTGGTAAAGTAAGTGATTTATCTTCAACCTGTGCTTCTAGTAAAGCAGAAATTAAATCCTTACTTGGATTAATCCTTTTATCAGCAACTACTTTTTCAAAGTAGCTAAATAATTCCATTGTGTTTCGTTCCCTGCGGTTCATATATTGTTCTGGCGTCTCTCCATGGTCAGTATCGATGCCTCTTACAATTTCATCAGACCATAGTTTAAATTTTTCACGATCTTCCCTGGGAACTCCAAGCAATTCTGCGATGACAATGACAGGTAATGGATAGGCAAAATCAGCAATAATGTCCATTTCACCCTTATCAATCACGTTATCCAGCAATTCATTCGTAATTTCGTGGATTCGTGGTATTAATTCTTCCACAGACTTTGGTGTAAAAGCCTTGCTTACGATCGAACGGTACAGTCTATGTTTAGGAGGGTCTTGAGAAATGATACTCTCTACTATCCCCGCTTGAGCATATATCTTTGAACTGAATGATTGATAATCAGTCAAAACGTTTTTTACATCATCATAAAGAAATACGTCCCAACAATTTCGTTCAGGGTCAAACCGAACAGGGTTGTTTTCTCGCATTTCTATATACCAATCAAACGGTGTTGGCGCACTGTATAAACCTTTAGGGGGGTTAAACACGGCAGGAATTTCAATTGTTTTTTCCTTATTTATATGTTTATCTGTGTTCATAGTAAACGCTCCTTTTATCTGAATATGTTTTACATGGCTTTTCAATCGTAAATCCGAAAAAACTCAATTCTCCTTTTTTATCATGTTTTTCATTGAAGTCATCTCCTGATTATTCTTATCACTTTGATTTATTGATTAATGAAATTACTTCCATCACTTTTGTAATATAACCTACCCTACCCAATTTTAGTCATACCACAACACACAAAAGACCCAAAAACTCAGCTAAATAAGTGGTCAATGCAAATCCATTCACCATTCATTCATGTTTTGTACGATGGTTCCGACAAACGCAGTCAATTTCATTTCGCTTGTTGGAGCTCCATGAACAAGACTTAATCTCCTCTAAAATTCTCTGAATGGCTTCGCTTTGGCTTAAATCCTTTAAGCTATCCAAGAAATTTTTCACACTGATTGTTGTTTGTTTCCATTCTTCTAGGCTTTACGTTGGGTCAAATCCATATCCTCACCCCCAAAAGACCCAAAAAAGAAACCTAGTTACATAATAAAAGATATAAACCATATTGTCAATAATTTTACCCAAAAAACCAAAAAATAAAGATCCATTTTACTCTTCTCTAAAAACTGTATAATAGAAATTAGAATTCAAATCGCATAAGAATGAGTATATTCCATACGATTATCCGAATTTTGCGTCTTGTTTACTTGCTTAATCTTGATAGAGAAGCCTTTTGTCATATTGGACTTGCTGCTCGATTTGCAGGTATCCCCTTTATGAGAATAAGTTATAATAGGAGGAGACAGCGATCATGCATGGTAACTTACGAATTTTTAGACAGAAGGAGATTGGATCATTTGACTAATAACGAAATAAGAAATGAGTTGCCTCCAAACTATGAGGAGTTAAAAAAATCTGCCAATCGAACGTCCAATTGGAGAGAACGTCTAGCTGCCGTAGAAGAGTTAGGGAAGTGGAATCACAAACAAACCGTTGATGTACTAACGCGTCTTATGACAAGCGATGCCGTGTATAAAGTTCAAGAGGCCGCTTTCCGTAAGCTCAGAGCATTTGGTGAAGATGTGAAATCACCGCCAAAGGAAAAGGGCGACTTGATTAAAGGAATAACGAAAATCTTGTTAAGAATTAAGAAAAGTTTGCCGGCCGGTCATACGTATGAAGAGTTCAAAGAGAAGTTAAAAAAGATGAGAATTGATGTGTATGATACGTACGAAGGTGAAAAAGGAGCCGACTTTGATAAGTGGCTTGAAACCAAATGGGCGTCGCTATTGACAAGGTGAGGATATGAGTAAAGCTAAGGGTAAAGGCGGGACAGGCAGAGGAACAGACAAAAAAGGTTGGAACCGCTGGCAAGCCAGCGCCAACAGAGCAAAGAACTCCCCAAAACCATATACAAGCAAAGGCACTAAAAAAGCGGATGGTACAGAGGCTGCCACTGGTAAAGCAAACAAGTCCGAAAGGTAACGACTGCTTAGGACTGTAAATAGACTAACAAGAACCTGACCGCGGTCAGGTTTTTCCCATTCACCTATATGACATATGTCATACCTCGAGTTGACGTTTATAACTACTGCAAAGCTGTCGGGTTGTCTATACTTGGGATAGACTAAGGCCGCAGACTTCGACAACGTTGCCCGCGCGTCACTTCGAGGAGGAAACATCACAATGGACCAGCCCAACATCTCGCATCTGAAAAAGAATGTCGCCCCCTTCGAGAAAACCGATACGAAAGCAAGTATCAGACAATTAATCAACACATTGGTGCCATTACTGGCGCTCTGGTATGCCGCATACCTAAGCCTTTCGGTTTCGTATTGGCTTACCCTTCCGATTGTGGTCGTTGCATCCGGATTTATCGTTAGGACCTTTATCCTGTTTCATGACTGCTGTCACCAATCGTTCTTCAAGAGCCGCAGGGCTAATGATATACTCGGCACCATTCTGGGTGTCGTTACCCTCGTTCCGTATCAACAATGGAAGAATGCGCATTCGATCCATCATTCCACGAGCAGCAACCTCGATAAACGGGGCATCGGCGATATATGGATTCTGACTGTCGGGGAATATACCGCTTCTCCTTTATGGCGCCGTATTGCTTACCGGATTTATCGAAACCCGCTTGTGCTGTTCGGAGTCGGACCGATCGGTGTTTTTCTCATTCAATATCGTTTCAACCGTAGAGGTGCGAAGCGGAAGGAACGGATGAGCAATTACGTGACCAATGCCCTGCTTGTTGGTTCGTACATGTTGATGGTCTGGGCAATCGGATGGCAGGCGTTTCTGATGATCCAAGGGCCGATCTTCCTCATATCCGGCAGTCTTGGAATTTGGCTGTTTTATGTACAGCATCAGTTCGAGGATTCCTACTTTGAGAATGAAAACGAGTGGAATTATGTGAAAGCCGCCGTCGATGGAAGCTCTTATTACAAGCTGCCCATGCTTCTGCAATGGATTACCGGAAATATCGGATTCCATCACGTGCATCACCTGAGCCCGAAAGTGCCGAACTATAATTTGGAGAAGGCGCATCATGCATCGGTTCCCCTCCAGAAGGCAACGACGATCACCATCGGTCACAGTTTGAAGTCGCTCGGTTTCCGTCTGTGGGATGAGCACAGCAAAACGTTCATCGGTTTCAAGGATCTGAAGCACGCGATCAAGAAGGCAACTTCGAGCGCTGACAATAAAGCCGATTCGGCGGCAAGCCAACTGAAAATTCGGGACGTGCCAGCTGGAAGCGTAAATCTGTTATAATAAACTCCATAGGCATAGAATAAAGGGTGGGCGACCATGCAGAAGTGGCATCATATTTTTCACAAAAACACAGGACTTAGTCCTTATGTATGGGTAGTTTTTTACATCCTCCCTTTTTATTTCATATTCCGTTCCTCCTCCACGTACGAAGTAATAATCGGCATCATTATGATTCTGGTGTTCTTTGCTTGCTACGTACTTTCTTTTGTTTCAAAAGGGTGGATGGTCTATTTCTGGACCAGCGTCCAGATTCTCATTTCGATCACTATGACCTTGCTGTTCGGGTATGTATATTTCGCTCTGTTCTTGGCGTTTTTTATCGGCAATATCCAGAATCGGATCGGGTTTGGTATCCTTTACACGGTTCATCTTCTGACCACGATCGCGGCGATTAACTTTGGTTTCGTGACTCAAAACCCTATTTTCCTTACCCAGCTGCCGTTCGTCCTGGTCAGTCTGATCGGCGTTATCCTGCTTCCCGTCACCACCAATAACCGGAACAAAAGAGGTAAGCTTCAGGGGCAGCTGGAAGATGCGAATAAGAGAATTTCCGAGCTGGTCAAGCTGGAGGAACGCCAACGAATCGCCCGCGATCTCCATGATACCCTCGGTCAGAAACTGTCGTTAATCGGTTTGAAGAGCGATTTGGCGGGTAAATTAATAAGCAAAAACCCGATCCAGGCGCAAGCTGAAATCAACGACGTAAGCCGAACGGCAAGAACGGCATTGAAGGAAGTCCGCGATTTGGTTACGGAAATGCGCGGTACCCGGTTAGAGGATGAGATATTTCGGGTCACACAGATTTTGAAAGCTGCCGAAATCGATCTCATCTTGGAGGGCGACCCGAGAATGGCCAACGCCTCCCTGATGACCGAGAACGTGCTCAGCATGTGCATGAAGGAAGCTGTGACGAATATTGTGAAACACAGCAGCGCGACAACATGTTTGATCGCCATCGAGCCTTCGCCAACCGAGTTCGTTATCAGGGTGAAAGACAATGGGGTCGGCATCTCAGGGGAATCCGTATACTTCAAAGGAAACGGACTGCGCGGAATGAAAGAACGGCTTGAATTTGTGAACGGTGTTATGGAGATTGTGTCGGATGCCGGGACGATGATCGTTTTTAGAGTGGCGATCGTGTTCAAGCAACCGGAAAAGGAGGCCGTAATATGATTCGCATCGTGATTGCCGAGGACCAACGCATGCTGCTTGGCGCTCTAGCTTCCCTGCTCGATTTTGAAGAAGATATGAAGGTCGTCGGTAAAGCAAGCAACGGCGAGGATGCCGTGCGGCTGGTTCACCTTCACAAGCCGGATATTTGCATCATGGATATCGAGATGCCGGGGAAGAGCGGGCTCGAGGCGGCCGAGGCTTTAAAAGGTACGGGCTGCAAGGTTATAATCCTGACCACTTTTGCCAGATCGGGATATTTTGAGAGGGCGATCAAGTCAGGCGCAAGCGGGTATTTGTTGAAGGACAGCCCCAGCGAGGAGCTGGCGGACTCGATTCGAAGCATCATGGCCGGCCGCCGCATCTATGCAGCCGAGTTGGTCGATGATGCCTATGGGCATGAGAATCCGTTGACCGAACGGGAGAAGGAAGTATTGCACCTTATCGCCGACGGTAAAAATACGAAGGATATCGCAAGCGAGCTGTATCTTACGAACGGAACCGTTCGCAATTATATATCCGTTATCCTCGATAAGCTCGGTGTAAGCAACCGGGTGGAAGCCATTACACGGTTTAAAGAGAAGGGCTGGTTCAAGTAATTTTGAAGCCTGGAATAGGACTCCAAGTGAATTAGCTTAGGAGGATTGGACTTTATTGAAATCGCTTGCAAAACGGAGGAATTGACATGAAGCTTTTTCAAGCGATGAATGGCGAAGATATAGCAGGAGCTAGGAACAAATATTCCCCGACAGACTTATGTCGGGGTTTTCTTGTAAAAGATATTCGGCAGTGGACGATTTATCCGAAAAATGACCCCATATATTGTACATCCGGGATTAGGCCGGCATATGATGAGGCAACAAATGAATGGAGTGATGAACATGTGGAGCAAAGAGGAAATAGCGGAGCGGATGGTGACGTACAGAACCCCGCATTATGCCAAAGAGTTCCCTATTATTCTGTTTTGGAGCCAGAAAAGCGGGTGCACTTCCCTGGTGAAATGGTTTTTCGACCAAATCGGACTGCTTGATAAAGCTATAAGTTATAATCCGTGGGTCCATCATTATGAATTCGAAATATACAATCAGAATGAAGTACTCATGAAGGAGTTAAGGGAACATCTGTACCAGCACAAAAAAAAGGGGTATAAGCTCGTCCGGGATCCTTATAAAAGAGCAGTCAGCGCCTTTCTCATGATGTTGGGAGAAAACACGTTTTGGCATACAATATTGGGAAATGTAAGGGAGCATTTGTATGGGGACAGGGAAAGCCGCAAACGTCTCGCATTTACGGACTTTTTGCGCTATGTAAAGGAAACCGGACCGGGGGTGACCTTGATTGACGGCCACTTTGCGCAGCAGTATATCGAAGGGGAAGAGCGATTTGTAAACAAATATATATATCTGGAGAGGTTTATGGAGCAGCTTGCCGAGCTCGAAGAAGTCTACGGACTTAAGAAAACCGATCCCCGGAATTTCTCCGAATCTCCTCACCACTTCGCGCCCGCCATGATTCACAAAGGCGATTACGCGGAAGCCGACATCTTTGATCCTTTATTTCCAAAGCTGCCTACCTACGATAGCTTCTATAATAAAGAAACAAGACAATTGGTCCGGGAGATTTATGCGAAGGATTTTGAAATGTACGGATATGATCGCAATGATCCGGCCGCCGGATTGGATATTCGCGACGGACGGCTTTATCCTCCGATAGAACCGGGCCTTGGCGGTCAGGTTCATTAGTAAAGACTACTTATAATCGTATACTTGCCACAGGCGGACCGCTCGCTTGTGGTTTTTTCTATTGGCGAATTAATCCGAACTTTGGAAAACGATTCCCAGGAATCAAGAACTGAGCCTTAAACCGGATCATCCCACACGGAACAGCTTTATCTGGTGTTGGAGGCTATAATTTTCGCCTTTTTCGGAACGGTGAAGAAAGATAGGACGGTGCCTATCAGCCCTATACCCGCGCCGACGAGTATAGTCAGGAAGAAAGCAAAGGTGATATGGTTGGCGTCGGCGGCCAAAGGCAGTTTTTGAAAATATTCAAACAGAACGCTGGCCAGCGTCACTCCGACAGCCTGCCCCAGGTACCGAGCTGTGCCGGTTAATCCGGAAGCGATGCCGCGCATGGTGGTGGGAGTAGCGCCATATACCGCACTGTTATTGGGGCTTGTAAAAAAGCCGCTGCCGACTCCCGTTAACACACAAGAAATCATGATCAGTGGAATCGAGATTTTCGAATGAAATAACGGGATGATTAACAGGCCCAACGTTACTATCCCCATACCGACAGTGGTCGGAATCCTCGTACCGATGCGATCGGAAATGTTTCCGCTAAACCCGGCAACAACCAACATGGACAACGGTGCAATTGCCAAAATAGTTCCTACCACGGAGAGCGGAAGGTGCATCGCTTGTACAAGGTATAGAGGGATCAGGGAGTAGAAGAAAAACATCGCGATATAATTGGACACGTTGGCCAATATCGCAAGAGAAATTACCTGGTTTTTAAGCAGTGATAGCTGCAGCATAGGAACGGATGATTTCAATTCAGCCCATATGAACAAAACGGCAAAGATTAACGAAAGAATGAGAACAACCAACCAAAGCGGAGACCAATGGGAAACGGGTCCCTGGTTTAAAGAAAGTAACAACAATGTGATGGATACCAAGAAAAGAGTGCCGCCCATAAAATCAAATTTTATATGATTTTTTTGCTCCGTCTGAGGAATAAATCGCATCCCAAAATACATGGCCAGAATTGTAAAAGGAATATATAAATAAAAAATCGAGGACCATCCCAACCATGTGGTTAACCAGCCGCCAAGAACCGGCCCCAGCGAAACGCCAATATAAATGACGGTAGCCGAAAGTCCCAACACTTTACCTCTCTGTTCATTGGGGAAAGAAGCTGTTAATATAGACGGTCCTGCCGCCATAATCATGGCGCCCCCCAACGCTTGCAGTGCGCGGCTGATTAAAATAACTGTCAAGTTCTCGGCTAATCCGCAGCCAAGCGAAAATAAACTTAACAGAAAAAGACCTATCAGAAACACTTTTTTGTGACCGATTAAATCTCCCAATCGGCCCATCGGTAAAACAAAACCGCATAGAATAAGAGGATAAATGGTAACGATCCACTGCACCGAGGTTAACGGCAGCTGCAATGCATTTTGTATCTCCGGCAACACGGTGTTAACGATGCTCGTATTCAGACCGCCCACAAAAGTGCCTAAACCGACAGAGAAAAGGATAATTTTCTGTAAATGTGTCATTTGATTTGATTCACCCCTGTACAATTATACAAGATAATTGGTAAAGTTCCACCAAAAATAAATGCGGGAATGATCCGGCAGGATTATAATAAAAAGAATATTGACAGGCTGGAGGTACATAATTGAACACACAAAGCGTTTCCAGCGGTATTTTATCCGCCCTGTTGGCTTGTACGGGTGCGGTAAATTCTTGTTATGGACGCGGCGTTTATGAGTCTGTTGCAACGCCTGCCGGAGAAGTGAACCTTCTCTTGTAGGCGATGGATCAAAAGTAAAAAAGATTGGACGATAAGCAGGGTTCGTGTTATTGTTTTAATTAATTAAATCACTCGATAAATGTTGAATGGGGAGCTCGCATGTCCTCGTTCGACGAACAGGGAAGTCCGGTGAAATTCCGGCACGGTCGCGCCACTGTAAGCGGGGAGCGGATTCCAGCATGTCACTGTCCTTTGGTTTTGGGGCGGGAAGACGGAAGTCCGGCTACGATCCGCAAAGTCAGGATATCTGTTTCATCGAGAGCACCATCGCCTACGCGAAAATAGGAGAGGGGGAATGACCGCCAGGAACGTAATTTCACCTGCTAGTCCATGCGCATTCGGCATCCCTTTCATAGGGGTGCCTTTTTTGGTTTATTTAAGAGAGGAGAATGTATAAAGAGATGGAGAAACAAAGATTGCTCAAAAAGATAAGCATGGTCCTGCTAAGCTGGTGCTTGCTCATATCTATGCTTGGCGGGATGCTGCCTGCGTATGCGGATGGAGCAGCGAGGGGGCTTGTCACAGTTCCTCAAGCTATAGACGAGGGCGCCGGCTACATCATGGACTCCAGTGGAAATACGCTCACGGATTGGGATGCTTACGCGCTGGCTCAAGCCGGAAAGGAGGTGCCGGATTCGTATTTAACGTCCGTCATCGCCCAGCTTCGGCTGCAAGGCGGCAATTACAGTAAAGTAACCGACTATGCCCGAATAGCGTTAGGCGTGAAGGCTGCCGGCGGCAACCCGGAGCAGATTACGGATGGATCCGTTTCTTACAACCTCATCAAGGGCATTTACAATAGCGATGTGATGACCGCTCAGGGAACGAACGGTGCGATCTATTCCTTGCTGGCATTGAGCAGCGGCACTTATAACATTCCGTTAACCGCGAAGTGGAATCCGGATAAAATCGCGGCATGGCTGCTCACACAGCAAAATGCAGACGGCGGCTGGCCGCTTGAGGCCGGAAGAGCGGGCAATATCGATATTACCGCGTCTGCCATTAACGCCCTCTCCCCTTACAAAACGCTCACCGGCGTGCAGCAAGCAATTGACGGCGGCATTCAATGGTTATCTTCCCGTCAATTGACGAACGGCGGATTTTCGGAGTTTGGGGAAAATGCGGAAAGCACCGCGCAGGTTATTCTCGCGCTGTCCGCAGCCGGGATAGATGCCCGCAGCACGGGCTTTACTAAGGCGAATGGCAATCCGCTCAGTTATTTATTCAGCTACCGGCAGGGGGACGGCGGATTTGCTCATGTGGCCGGCGGCGCATCCGATGTGGCGGCAACCGGTCAAGCATTGATGGCATTGGCCGCTTATCATACTTTTACCGAGGGTGACAGCGGCTCCTACGAGTCGGTACTGACCGCCGGGAACGGGACGCCTGCTGCAGCCAGCGTGAAGGTTCACGTACTGGGTCCGGCAGGGATCATCGCCGAAGACTCAACGGTTGCGGGCAACGCCTATGACGCTGTCATTCAAGTACTGCAGGCGAAGGACATTTCTTTTCATGCGGCAGACTATTATATCGATACGATAGACGGAATAACTGGAAACAGCACCGCCTATTGGTGGTATAATGTCAAACGGCAGGGCTCATGGGATTATGCCAATACGAGCAGTAACGGAATGCATACTTATCAGCTGCGTAACGGCGATGAGATTTATTTGTACTCCAGCGGTTATGATACGGCGGTTGTGAAATCGATCAAGGTGGACCCCGCGCTTCCGGTGGCTGGCCAACCTTTACAGGTTCAAGTACAGCAATCGGCATGGGAATGGATTGGTGAAGGAAGAGAAGTTATCACGGTTGCTTCGAACGTGTATGTGGAGTTGAACGGCCGAAAGGTGCAGACGGACAGCCAAGGGATCGCTCATTTCCCGTCGGGGCTGCCTGGAGGCACCTATAAAGCGGAAGTAACGGGCTATCGAGAAGGGTTGGCCCCGAAGATCGTTACGGACTCGAGAACCGTTCAGGTCGGTTCGGCAACCATTCAAATTGAAGGCTCATCAAGCACCTATGCCGTCGGGACCGCGAATTCCCCGAATTTGCTGGACAGCATCGAGCAGCTTTTAGACAGGGAGGGTGTTTTTTTCGAAACCGAGACGCACCCTGCCTTCGGCGAATATGTAAAGACCATCGGTTCGGATTCGAATGGATGGAACTATGCGGTCTACCGGCAAGGCAAATGGAGCATACCGATGGTAGGTATGGCGGACTATACGATTCAGCCGGGTGACCAGGTCGCCATTTATTACGGCGGATATGATGCAAACGGACCGACGACGTATTTGGTCGATTCGATTACATTGAATCCCGCACAACCGAAAGCCAACGAATCCTTTACTGTTACGGTAAACAGGACGCCCGGCTACGATGCGCCTTCTCCGGCCGCCGGGATTCAAGTTAGCATCGGCGGCTTGACCTTCACCACCGACAGTCAAGGCGCTGCCACGTTTGCCGGATTGTCCGAAGGAGAGCATACACTCGACATTTCGGGTTATATAGCCGGCGGACCGCCGAAAATCGTCCGCACCTCGCAAACGGTAACGATTCAGCCGAGAAGCGGAGGAACAGGCGGAGGAACGGGTCCGGTTGTAAATCCGTTCGTGTATTTATCCGTAGCTGGAGACAGCAGTATGGGGACCATCCTGCCTACGACCTCGGTTCCCTTAGGAAGCGGCGATACGGCTTATTCCATTTTGATCCAAAACCTGCCGGGCCGCGTTACATCCTCGGGTTCGGGCTCGACGGCTTATGTACAAGGCATTGACGGACTGATGGAATTTGCCGGGGGACCGTTAAGCGGCTGGATGTATGCGGTCAACGGCAACTGCCTGAGCGCGGGAGCGGATTCCGTTCGTCTAAGGCCGAACGATACGGTGGCATGGCGCTACACCCTGGACGGCGGGAAAGATTTGAATATATGCAATAGCCAGGACGGAACGACCGGTTCAGGAGCGCCGGCAGGTCTGTCCGATTCAGCGGTTATCGCTCGAGTTCAGGAGCTGGGGCTGGATTACAACAACCAGAAGCCGATCAACGAGATCGCGAGGCCTGCCGTTGTTTTGAACGCCGATAAGAAAATGACGGCGGACGCCGCTGAAGCGCTTAAGAATGACTTGGCGGCCAATACGGTTAGCGTACAACAAGCGGCTGCTGCGGATGCCGCGACCGTCATTGCCGACGCCAAAGCGGAAATTCGGCTGCAAATTCCAGCCGGTGCGCTTCAGGCAAGCACAGGGATTACGGCCAGAGAACTTACATCTGCCGAGCGGAATGAGCTCGTTTCCTCGATATATGAATTCGGTCCGACGGGCCTGTCGTTTGATAAGCCGGTACAAATTTCTATTAAAACGCCGGTAGCGGGAGAAAGCTTGGATCAATTGGCGCTTGTTTGGCTGAACGAGCAGACGGGACAATGGATTCCGATCCCGGCCGTGATCGATGCCGAAACGGGAATCATTACCGGGTTGGTGAACCATTTTACGAAATTCGCTGTTGTCAATAAGTCTAAACTGGAGGCAGCGGCCGCGTCTTATGCAGCTAAAGATATCGGATCTTCCATCGAACGGGGTTCCAAGTGGCTGAAGAGCGGAGCTGAACTGAGCGACTGGTCGGCCTACGCGCTGAGCAGAGCCGGCGTGGCGGTTCCAGCGAATTACCTGGCAGCGGTGGAAGCCAGACTGAAGGAGAAGAACGGCACGTTCCGGAACGTCACCGACTATGAAAGATTGGCGCTCAGCGTGCAGGCTGCCGGCGGAAATCCGGAATTAATCGGCGGCTATAACCTGATCGAACGCATTTATAATAACGAGCGAATGGAAGTACAGGGGAGCAACGGTCCGATTTATGCGCTGCTTGCTTTGAACGGAGGGGCCTATCGCATTCCTGCCGATGCGAAATGGACGACCGCGAAGCTGCTGCAGTGGATTCTGGATGTGCAGAATGCGGATGGAAGCTGGCCTCTTATGAAAGGCGAGACGGGAAATCCCGACTTAACTGCTGCCGCGTTGGCCGCGCTTACCCCTTATAAGGAAAGGGCTGCGGTGAAAAACGCTATGGAGAAGGCGGTCAAATGGCTCGGCTCCAATCAGTCGGACGACGGAGGCTTCGCGCTGGGTGGATTGGAGAATGCGGAAAGTACGGCGCAAGTGATCTGGGGTCTTTCGGTAAGCGGAACCGACCCGGTTAACAATCCGTATTTCAAGTCCGGGAATAACAGTATGGTGGCGTACTTGCTCGGGCTGCAGCTGAGTAACGGGGCATTCCCGCATCAACGCGGAGGGCAAGCGGAAGTGATGGCCACGGAGCAGGCGTTATTGGGTCTGGGCGCGTACCGAGCGTACTTGAATCCCGTGAGTCCAGTGTCTCCATCCCCGGCTTATGCCGATCAGGCGGACATTGCCTCCTGGGCGCTGACGTTCGTGCAGAAGGCTTTCGCATACGGGATCATGGAGGGTACGGGCGGATCGGCGCCAACCTTCGAGCCTAAAAAGCAAGTTACGCGCATACAATTTGCTGTAATACTGCTGCGGATACTCGGGGAGGCTCCTTCGGCTGAGGTGAAAACGGGTTTTGCCGACGTCGTTCCAGACTCATGGTACGCAGGCTATGTGTCCAAAGCTGTGGCTAAAGGCATCGTGGAAGGGATAAGCGAGGATCGATTTGCTCCTGATGCCGCCATTTCACGTCAAGAGATGGCTATTATGCTGGCAAGAGCGCTGCAGCTAAAACCAGTGGATGCCGGTTCGGAAGAGTTTAGCGATTTGAACGAATCGTATACGGGGGCCGCGCCTTTCATCCAAGCCGTTCAGGAGAAAGGGCTGATGGAAGGCGACGAATCCGGACGGTTCCTGCCGCTGGATTCGGCTACTCGCGAGATGGCCGCTGTCGTAGCGGTAAGAGCTTACGAATTGACAAAGAGGCCATAATCGCCCAGGATGAGAGAAGAGCACTGTTTGTAACGGGGCTCTTCCTTTCCTTTTCTTGTCGCATTTAAGGAGGAGTATTGATGAATAGATTATATCTGCTGGGAATCGGAATCGTCGTCCTGATTCTCCTTGTCTCCGGTTGTGGTTTAAAAAACCAGCCGTCCGACGGCAAGCCGCAGTCGACTGTGCAGGAGGCAGGGGACAGCGCGAACGGTGCGGCTGCTAATACCGCTTCTCCGCAAGGAGAAGCCAAGCCGCCTTCAGAAGCGGCGCCGGACGCAGCTAAGCCGACCGAAGCGGCGGCTGAACCGGCGCCGGGGATATCAGGGCCGGTCAATTCCAAGGCGGCTAAACCCTCGGCGGAGGCTCCTTCGACGGATGCGGCCAGCCAGGCAGCGCCTGCGGCAGACGCCGCTCAGCCGTCCGCCGCAGCTGTACCGCCCGGGCAGACACAGCCGGCCCCTGTGTCTAGCGCAGCGCCTGAGACAGCCGCGTTAAAAATCAGCATAACCGGGGATAAGAAGCGCGGTGCCATTTTAAAGGACATCTCCGTGCCTTTTCAGGAAGGAATGACCGTGATGGATGCGCTCAAGCAGGCTACCAAAGATAATAAGATACAGATGGAATATCAAGGCAAGGGGACTTATGCTTATGTACAAGGCATAGATAACTTATATGAATTTGACGAGGGACCCAAAAGCGGCTGGGTCTACAAGGTGAACGACAGCGCTCCCGGCAAAGGCGCCGGCTCTTATAAGGTAGCCGCAGGCGATAAGGTGGAATGGCTGTACACGCTGGATATGGGGGAAGACATAGGGGCGAAGATACAATGAACAGCGGCTTCCGGTCCTTTCATCCTTTTCCCTGCTTCTTCTTTTATATAGGGACCCTGATTCTCGGCATGATCATGACCCATCCGGTTTATATCCTGACCCTCCTGCTGCTTTTGGTGCTGCTGGTCGCGTTGAATCAGGAGCTTCGCTCCTTAACAAGCATGCTTAAGTTCTTTCTTCCGATAAGTCTGCTGTATGCGATGATCAATCCGCTCTTTTCCCATAAGGGGAGTCATATTTTGTTTTATTTCTGGGATCAGCCGGTTACGTTAGAATCGCTAGCTTACGGCATTTATTCCACGGTTAACCTGCTGGTGATTCTGGTCCTGTTCATTTCCTTTCATGCAGTCATGACGCCATCCAGGTTTTTGTATTTGTTTGGTGCTTTTTTTCCGAAAATCGGGCTGCTTATCATGATGTCGATGCGATTTGTCCCGCTGCTGAAGCGAAGGCTTGCCGAGATCTCGTCAGTCCAGAAAATGAAAGGGATCGATGTGGGTCACGGAAGTCTGCGTAAAAGAATGACGGACGGCATGAAGCTGCTGCAAATTTTGCTGACTCTCTGTCTTGAGGAGGCGCTGCAAACGGCGGATGCGATGAAAGCGAAAGGCTATGGTTCGGGACCCCGGGGGCGGTACGAGGAATTTGTCATGCGGCCTGGAGATTGGGGCTTATTCGGGCTTCTTCTGGGATTGTTTACAGGCTGTGTCATGTTCCGGCTTCTTGGTTACGGGACTTATCGGATTTTTCCATCGCTTGGAGCCGTAACGCTGCAGGGCTGGGAGACGCTGTCATACGGTTGCTTTGCGCTTTTTGCCGCGGTGCCGGTCATCATGGAAGCAAGGGAGGTTTGGTTGTGGCGATCCTGGAGATCCAAAATTTAAGCTTTCGTTATCCTGCGGGAGAGCGTGCGGTTCTCGACCAAATCACTCTTTCGGTGGAACCCGGTGAATTTGTGCTGCTCTGCGGAGCTTCCGGCTGCGGCAAAACCACGCTTCTCCGCCATATCAAGAAGGAGCTGGCGCCTGTTGGCGCGATAAGCGGTGAGGTGCTTTTTCAAGGCAAGCCTCTTTCGTCGTATGACGACAGGTATGTATCGAGAAATATCGGAATGGTGCAGCAGAGTCCGGAAAATCAGACGGTCACGGACCGGGTTTTGTCGGAGCTCGTGTTTACGATGGAAAATGTCGGGTTTAAGTCCGATCTTATGCGGCGGAGGGCGGCGGAGCTGTCCCATTATTTCGGGCTGGATGCGCTGTTGGGCAAGCATGTTTTTGAATTGTCCGGCGGGCAAAAGCAGCTTGTGCAGCTTGCGTCCGTGCTGGCTTTGCAGCCGAAGCTGCTGCTGCTTGACGAGCCTGCGGCGCAGCTCGATCCGTTGGCCGCGCGGGAGCTGATGCAGCTGCTTCAACGGATCAATCACGATCTTGGCCTGACGATCATCGTAGCCGAGCATCGTTATGAAGAGCTGCTGCCTGTCGTTGATCGGGTGGTAGCTATGGAGAACGGTTCAATCCGGCAGACGGGAACATCGCGTGAAGTCGTTCGAGCGTTTTGGTCGGACAAGGATGGCAGATGGAACGATTTCGTTCCGCCGATTCCGAGGCTGATGATGCAGCAGGCCGAAAGCCCGGATGAGAGGGTGCCGCTTACGGTCAAAGAAGCCCGGCAGCAGCTGCGGTGCCTGCCTTCACTTGTGGCTGTCCGGCAGTCGGCTGCCGCGGATGCGGAGGGGAACCAGACAGCGCAAGAGGCGCAGCCGGTTCTGCTGGAGTGCAGAGAACTGTATTGGCAATACGCTCCAAAGAATGCCGTACCGGTGCTGAAAAATGCTTCGCTGCGTGTGCATTCCGGAGAAGTGCTGGCCATCCTGGGCGCGAACGGATCTGGAAAAACGACACTGCTGAAGGTCATGGCCGGCATTCTGAAGCCGCAGAAGGGAAAGGTTCTTTTTCAAAGGAAAGATTTGGGCAAATGGAAATCCCATGAACGCGCAGCGCGGATCGGATTTCTGGATCAAAATCCGCAGACGTTTTTTATCGAGGAAACAGTGGGGCAAGAGCTTCAGCAAGCCGCCGCCCGGGCGCTTCTTGGGGGCATCGGCGCTGTCGAAAAAACAGGTGACATCATAAACAGGCTGGGGCTGGGCGATGTGCTGGACAGACACCCCTATGATCTCAGCGAAGGGGAACGCCAGCTTGCGGCGTTGGCGGCGGTGCTGCTGGCAGGTCCTGACCTCTTGCTGCTCGATGAGCCGACGAAAGGGCTTGATCCGGTTGCCAAGCGCCGGTGGGGAGAGCTGCTCGGGGAACTGCGGCGGATCGGCAAAACTGTGGTCATGGTCACCCATGACGTGGAATTTGCCGCTGTTTATGCGACCCGATGTGCGATGATGTTTGACGGAATGCTCGCCGCCGAAGGGGCGCCGCAGTTGTTTTTCCGCGATAACCTGTATTATACGACGGCCATGAGCCTGCTGCTGAGGAGGGATTAGCATGGTTCGTTCCCGTATCGCTATTTTCATGGTAATTCTCTTATTCTTCGGATCGCTTGCCATCATGACCTTGATGAACGACGAGCAGTATTTGCCTGTCGCCTTATTTATGGTGTGCGCGTCAATCGTACCGTTTTTTCTCCGTTTTGAAAGGCGCTCCCTTCAGGCCCGCGAAATCGTGCTGGTGGCCGTGATCTCCGCTATAGCCGCCGTCGGTCGCGTTCCGTTTGCAGCTTTGCCGAGCGTTCAGCCTACGTCGTTTGTCATCATCGTTTCAGCTCTCGTATTCGGCTCGGAAACGGCGTTCATGGTCGGTGCGGTGTCCGCTCTGGTCTCCAATATGTTCCTGGGACAAGGCCCCTGGACGCCCTGGCAAATGTTCGGCTGGGGCATGGTCGGCTGGACGGCAGGCACGCTGTATCAATGGGGCTGGCTGAAGAACCGTTTTATGCTGATCGCCTTCGGGTTCGTGTGGGGATTTTTGTTCGGATGGATCATGAATATTTGGTTTCTGGCTAACATGGGGCAGGATCTGACTTGGGCTGCGGTCTTGGCCGCTTATGCCTCCAGCTTTTATTTCGATTTGGTTCATGCGCTCTGCAACGTGTTTTTCCTGGCGGTCTTGGGTCCGGGATGGGTTAAGATTTTGGAGCGGTATAAAACGAAGTACGGGCTGTTGGAAGCTGATTTTTCCAAATGAAATTGCATTGAACGCTGCCATTTCATTCATGTTAATAAAGGGCGGCTGTCAACAGGCGTCCTTTTTGCTGTTAATGGCAGTGAACATCGTATTGTATAATGAGCGGCGCGTCCACCAGGAATGTAACCGGGCGGCTTATCTGGCAATGACTTCCCTGTTGACATGATACAAAAAGTATCATAAAGTAGTAAATGTAATAATTGATACAAATAGTATCAAGAAAAGAGTTCCTATGGAGGGGAATCATGGAGATCAATCTTAAAGAGTGCTTTATGATTATAAAGAAGCGTCTGTGGCTTATTGTTGTATGCGTTTTTCTGACCACTATATTCACAGCCATATACAGCCATATGAATTACGTGCCTATTTACCAGGCATCCACCAAATTAATTGTCAATAAGACCGACGGACAAGATCAAATGGGCAAGGAGCAAATCGACTATGGGGCCATTGGCATTAACATCGCGCTCATCAACACCTATAAAGAAATTATCAAAACCCCGGCTATTATGGATAAAGTCGTTCAGCGGTATCCGGATTTAAATTTGTCCGCGGAGCAGCTCATCTCCATTGTTAATGTTTCCGATTTGAATCAAACACAAGTGATGTCAATCGCCGCACGCTATTTTTCGGATGAAAAGGCGGTAAACATCGCCAACGCCGTCTCTGAAGTATTTCAAACGGAAATTCCCAAGATCATGATGGTTGATAACGTTACGATCTTAAATAGAGCAAAGATGCAGGACAATCCTATACCGGTGAACCAACAATCAAACCAATATATCGTGTTGAGCTTTTTGGCTTCATTGGTGATTGTGATAGGCATTATATTCCTGTTAGAGGCTTTGGACGATACGGTGAAGACGGACGAGGATATCCGTCATATCTTTGAAGCAGGGACATTAGCCTTTATACCCAAAATGAAAGAAAATGAGCTCAGGTCAGCCAAAAGGAATAAATCTCGGAGAAAAGCAGGGGAAGCGCCATATGCCACAACCATTCAATAAATCCGCGATTATCATGCAAAACTATCCCAATTCGCCCACTGCGGAAGCTTATCGATCTTTACGGTTCAATATCGAATTCTCCGTGTTTGACCGTGAAGTAAAGACGATTGCGATTACTTCGGCCAACCGGGGCGAAGGTAAAACCACAACGGCATTAAATTTAGCCGTAGCTAATGCACAGATTGGAAAGAAAGTGATTCTGCTGGACGCTGATTTGCGCAAACCATCTATCCACCTTACATTTGGCGGGGATTACAATAAAGGACTGACGAATTTCCTGGCAAATCACAGTGCCGCGAATGAAATCATACGGGACTCGTACATTGATAACCTATCAATCATTAAGTCGGGACCAATACCTTCGAATCCATCGGAATTACTGGCGTCGAAACAAATGAATTCGCTTTTGGATGAATTGAAGCAGAATTACGATTTGATCATTGTCGATACTCCGCCGATTTTAATGTTAACCGACGCCAAGATTTTGGCCGCGAAGTGTGACGGCGTTCTGCTTGTTGTCGAGTATGGCAAAGTGAAACGTAAAGCAGCCCAAAAGGTAAGAGAGGAGCTTATGCTTGCAAAAAGCAATCTGATCGGAGTTGTGTTGAATAAAATAAAAAACCAGGATGAGGAAGCTTATCTTTATCAATAGTTCGTGACAAATCTCTGTCCAGGAGAGAGGGGTTATGCGTATGAGAAAAAAAAGACTTAGGCGGCATAGGGGAATCGTGAAAACAATCGGCATCTTGGCGATAAGCTTCACAATTATTGCCGGATGTTCGGAAACGATGCCGTTAAATCCGGATCCTAATGCTGTTGGTGAGGAAGAGGCGCTGAAAAGCGTAAAGGTAATAACGATAAACAAACAAAGAATTGGAGATCCGCCCCAGCATGCGGCAGACGTACAATCATCCGTTCAATTCGACATCATTGCGAAGGCAGGAGGAGATATTGAGCAAATTCTGAAGAAACGCGGGGATTTGGTTCAAGAAGGGGAAGTCATCGTTAAACTGAATTCGAGCGAAGCCCAATTTCAGCGGGAAATAGCTTCCCTTGCGGTCAATACCGTTCAGGACGCAATCCAAAAAGCTACAGGAAAAGCTAAAAAAGACATGGAAAACATGAAGCGGGATCTAAGCAGCTCCATTCAGAAAATGGAGCAGGGGCTTACTGATTTAACAAGAACTTACAATAAGATGAGAAACGATTATGATGCCGGTTTGGTCAACAAAGCGGAGCTCTATAAGACGGAGGTTCAACTAATGAATACCCGTTTGGATCTGGATCAGCTCAAGCAAAGGAAAAGTACTTTGGAACCGGTCGATAATCTATCTGAATTGGAAACACAACTACAAAATGCACAAATCTCGCTTCGGCAGGTTGAACAGTCGATGACATACCTTGAAGTAAAAGCGCCGGTGAGCGGTTTATTGACGGAGATACCTTTCGAAACAGGGATGACGCTGCAGCAGGGGAGAAGTATCGGAGTGATCCAGAAGCTGGACCCGATTAAAATCAAAGCGCAGCTAACGGAGCAAGAAGCTAAACTCGTGAGCGGCAAGACGGAGCTGACCTACTATTTGCCGGGAACAACGGAAAAATTCAAAGGGACGGTCAGCTTCCTCTCTCAGGTTATCGATTCCGAGACGAAAGCATACGAAATCAACCTGGATGTGCCTAACAAAGAGATGACTCTGAAGCCGGGAATGAAGCTATGGCTTCAATTAACTGAGGAACAGGACCAAATTGTTCTGACAGTTCCGACATATGGCCTTGTAAAAGAGGGTGATGATGCTTTCGTATTCGTTCTCGTCGGAGATTCAGTGGAGAAACGGAAGGTACAGCTTGGACGACTGAATGAGCCTAATCAAGAAGTGCTCTCCGGCGTCAAAGAAGGAGAACAGGTCGTCATATCGAACCCCAATCAGCTAAGAGACAAAGAAAAAGTTCGGCTGGCTGTTGCGGAAAAGCAAAAATGAAAATGGAGTGACTTGAATTGAAAATGAAATGGAAACAAACTATGGTAATGTTCATCCTATCGGTCTCCCTGCTGATCCCGTCGGTGCCCATCCATGCCGTTGCGGAAGAAGCGAACTCCATTTCATCCGGAGCGGATGACTATCGCTTGACGAATTCAATAAAAGCTGCTGTGAAAAGCATTCTGAACGAGCCAATCTCCGAAGGAACAAGAATTGGAGCGGTTGTTCGGCTCTATAATGAAGGATCGCAGCTAACACGGGTTCCGGAGAATGAAGTTAGAGTGAGGACCGAAGAAGGTATCGAATATACCCTGCGTCCGAGTGTGACAAATGAAATTGCCATTCAACCGAAGGAAACGGTAGATTTAAGCTATATGATTGTGGTGGACCGAGATGATGCTTTTTCATTGTCTGAGCTTTCATGGGTGGATGTGGATGAATTTGTTTATCCGAAGGAAGAGAGGAAAGTCTTATCGATTCCTGTATCATCCATAGAATGGAAGGGAGACAAAGCGCTCCTATCCGATCCTTCAGTGATTAAAAAATGGGGGGAAGCTTTCACGATTCCGGTTTTGTCCAATTGGCTTGAATATAAGCCGGTCAGCTTAATTGATCAGAATACGCCGCAGGGACCCATGACAATCGTAGGGCTGCTTGCAATTAACAAGAGTGACGTGAAAAAATCTATACCTGAATTTCGTATAGATGGGAAATCGGATAACAAGGTGTACAACGGCAAAAGGCTGGAGCAAGGGACTTTAGAGCTCGAACCGGGGGAACAGGTCTATATTCACTATGCGATCCCGGCGGAAAACAGGGTCGAACTGAAACATTTAACCATTCTTACCCAGGAAGAATTTACGGACGGTCAAACAAATATCAATTACTCCATCGGCCGGTTGAGCGTCACTCTTCCAGACGGCAGTAACACATTTCGCTACATGAATCAGTTGTTGCCCTATGAATGGAACAAGCCGATCCGGTTTGATCCGTTATACAAGCTCATTCAACCGGAAGTCGACATTTCCATGGCGAGTCTACATACGCATGAAAGCGCAGGAGGCGGCTTTAAAGCGGCGGTCGCCAAGTTCAAGCTGCAGAACCGCAGCGACCGTCCGATGCCCGTTCCTCATTTTGAGGCGCAGATGGTAAGCATGGACGGTAACAAATATACGGGGACAAGACAAAACACCAAGGTCGATACCCTCATTCCGAATATCAGCTATGTCATCTACTATTCCTTTATTTTGCCCAGTAAGGAAACAGGCGAGCAACTGGGAATGGAAATTTTGGACGGCGAAACCGTCACCCCCTTTAACATCCCGATCGCTGCATTCAAGACGCAGGCTCTGGAAGCCGCTGGTGATAATTCGCTTGCTTTTTATCCATTTAAAGTGAACGTGAGCAGTTGGATGACCGGAACGACTTTTAATATGGCACAGGGCAATCTGACATACTCTTATAATCTGGATGTGGATGTGGATATCAATCTTCAGGACGAGGCTGTCGTTGATCAGAGCTATTCAAAAATGAAGGTAGAGCTGGTCGATGCGAAGGGTGGAATCATAGGGTCGAAAGCCTTTTCGTTCACCGGTGAGAACGGGTTGTCGAGCGGAATGCAGACGGTCAGCTTCAGGTCGGAACGGTTTGAAACATCGCTTTTCCTTCGTATTTATGAAACGATTGATACGCCCTTTGGCGAAGCGGAACGGCTGATCGAAACATTGCATTAATCGGGAGTGAATAATGGGAGATTTAACATGGCATCCTTCAAAAATTACCAGCCAAGAACGTTATGCGTTAAACGGGCATAAAAGCTGTGTTATCTGGTTAACCGGATTATCCGGTTCAGGCAAATCAACAATAGCTGTGGAATTAGAACGTCAGTTTATAAAAAAAGGCATCCACTCCTATGTGCTTGATGGAGATAACGTTCGCCTTGGATTAAATAGTGATTTGGGTTTTTCGCCGGAGGATCGAAAGGAACATATTCGACGTGTAGGCGAGGTTGCCAAGCTTTTTATGGACGCGGGAATTGTGGTCATTTCTGCATTTATATCCCCCTATGCAGACGACCGGGAGATGGTGCGCCAGATGATGAATTCAGGCGAATTTGTGGAGGTATATGTTAAATGCTCCGTGGAAGAATGCGAACGGCGTGATCCTAAGGGGCTGTACAAAAAAGCGCGTCTTGGTCAAATATTACAATTTACCGGGGTTTCCGCTCCGTACGAAGCTCCTTTATCCCCCGAGTTGATCATGGATACCGAACAAATGACATTAGATGGTTCGGTCGAAAAAATCTTAAATTATTTACAAAAAAACTTATATACAGAGGCGGCAAATGATTGACAGTATATAGGTAAAGTGTTATTCTATAAACGTTCTTTATAAAGAACAACATAAAGCGTGAAGGTCCGCTCAGTGAACTTAAATGGGGTTAGCAGGGGGATACTTGGCATGATTGATCATAGTGGAAAAAATCTTACCTTTCTGCTTTGTGTTCCTCGAAGTGGAAGCTCACTCGCGACAACCATACTGCAGGGTCACAGCAAAGTGTTTGCCGCACAGGAAATGTGGTTTTTAATGAGCTTGTACGACCTCCGCCTTGCTCAATCCCGTCCATATGGCGGTAAAGTCATCCTTGATCGCTTTTATAATGGTATGCTTCCCGATCACACGTTTGAACAGGCTTGCAGAACGTTTGCACTGCAGACTTATAACGGGCTGCTCCGGGCAAGCGGGGCGCAGATGGCTGTAGACAAATCACCGCGATACTATTATATACTTGAATTTCTCGATAAGCTTTTCCCGCAATCTCAAAGAATCTGGTTAATCCGAAATCCACTGGCCATCATATCATCCTATAAGAAAATTAATCTCCACGACAAGAGTAAACTTAATATCGACATTGTTGAAGATTTATTAGACCCCAAATTTAACATTGGCATAACAGATATTACCGTAGGCATGTTTCGATATTTTCATTATTTCTCAGCCCCTAATCCTTATGTTTACCGGCTGCGCTATGAGCAGCTTGTATCAGAGCCCAGGGAGGAAATAAAGAAATTATGCAGCTTTTTGGGTATTGATTATGAAGACGGATTGGAGAAATACGGAGATTATCTAGATACGTCCAAGGGAACCATGTATACCAGCATGGGAGTCGGCGATCCTTTTCTGCATTCGCATAGGGAACCTCATCTGGAATCAATCAACAGTTGGAAAGAAGTTCTCAATAAAAAGGAAGTCGAGATGTATTGCCGGGTATTGGGAGCGCGAATCTTTCATGACCTTGGATACAGTGAGCAATTAGCTGAGGCGGAAAAATGGACAGATGTTCGATTTGATATGGAGCCGAATAGCGATCTCATTCAGATGCGAACCAAACAATTAATAAGGGCAACGGGATGTAAGTGGGATGAGGATTATCAGATCAAATCCGTGCTTAATTCTGCTCAGTCGTTCTCTGAAAAGAACAATAGTGAGGTACAGCAAGCCGGTTTGGAGGAAATTAATCCGGAAATATTGCAATTACAAATAACCTTGCGCTCTTTAGAAAAGAGACTGGAAACAAGTTATATCGAACAAGAAAGTCTGAGAAGTCAACTATTACATATAAGAGATAAAATTGATCGAATTAAATCTGTAATCCCTTTTAGTAATGTTCTGGCCCGGTGGGCTTCCAGGTATTTATAGAATGGTGGTAGGGGAACATGAGTGCAATAACGGGAATTTATCATTTAGACGAAAATCCTGCAAGTATTGAACATGGCAAAAGTTTGATGGAAGCTTTGCAGCAATATCCCGCTGATGATATTCAGACTTGGCATAACGAGAAAATCTTCCTCGGCTGCCACGCTCAATGGATAACACCTGAGTCGATAGGCGAACGATTACCTTATTATGATCCTGAAAGGCAGTTAGCTATAACAGCTGATGCAATTATTGACAATCGGGTTGAATTATTTGAGAACATGCATGTTGAGCATGAACGCCGAAAAATAATGACAGATAGTGAGCTGATTTTACTTGCTTACCAAAAATGGGGAGAAGAAACTCCAAAGTATTTAATCGGTGATTTCGCCTTTATGATTTGGGATGAGAGAAAGTGCCTGTTATTTGGCGCCAGAGACTTTTCCGGAAGCAGAACCCTTCATTATTACCACAATCAGCGGCGATTTGCTTTTTGTACCATTATCCAGCCTCTATTTTCCTTGCCGTATATTGAAAAGCAGCTCAATGAACAATGGCTTGCAGAATTTCTGGCCATACCGGGAATGTTTGAAACGGTGGATACTTCTACAACCGTCTACAATCATATCAAACAAGTTCCTCCCTCCCATACCATTTCAGTAGTCGACGGCAAAGTAACGCTTTCCAGATATTCTACATTAACAGCCGGTGAGCAGTTGAAACTAAAGTCGAATGAAGAATATGAAGAGGCGTTTCGGGATGTATTTCAAAGCGCAGTTACGGCAAGGCTGCGTACTTTTCGTAATGTCGGCGCTCAATTGAGCGGGGGTCTGGATTCGGGGTCAGTCGTCAGCTTTGCCGCGGGAGCGCTGCGCAAGGAGAATAAACGTTTACATACCTTCAGCTATGTCCCGGAACATCATTTTGTAGACTGGACTCCCAAATACTTGCTTGCGGATGAAAGAGCATTTATCCAATCAACAGTCGAACATGTAGGTAATATTACGGATCATTACCTGGATTTTGAAGGAAAGAGTCCTCTATCGGAAGTGAACGATTGGATTGAAACGTTGGAGATGCCCTACAAGTTCTTTGAGAATTCCTTTTGGACGAAGGGAATTTATGAAAGAGCCCATCAGGAAGGAATAGGAATTGTCTTAAGCGGAGCAAGAGGGAATTATACCATATCATGGGGACCGGCTTTGGAATATTACGCCAATCTTTTCAAAAAAATGAAATGGTTTCGTCTTTATAACGAATTACATTTATTCAGCGCAAACATAGGTGCAAAAAAATCAAGAATCATGTCAATGGTCGCCAAAAGGGCATTTCCATCTATAAACCGTATTTTTTCGCCGAACGATTCATATCACTTTCCCCTGTTAATCAACCCGTCATTGGCACAAAGGACTAACGTCTTTGCTAAGCTTCAAGAACATGGCGTCCATGTAACAGGGTCTTCCGGCGTAAGCGTAAGCGAATATGAGCATAGAAAGAAGCATTTCGAGCAGTTATTTTTCTGGAATAAAAACGGGACGTTAGGAACGAAATTATCTCTGCGTTATTCGTTATGGGACCGGGATCCGACAAACGATATTCGAGTGATTCGCTTTTGTTTATCATTGCCGCTGGAACAGTATGTCCAAAATGGCTTCGGTCGAGCACTTATCCGCAGGTCTACCAAAAACTTTCTGCCTGATAAAGTCAGATTGAACCAAAGGATAAGCGGTGTGCAGGGTGCTGATCTGGTTCATCGAATGATTCCCTACTGGAGTACATTTATCGAAGAGCTTCAACTGCTTAGCAAGGACCCTAGAGTTTCTGAATTTTTAGATGTTCAAGTGATTAAGAACGCAATTTCGAAGGTAGGGGAAAATCCCCGGCCGGAATATGCATTCGATGTCGATTTGAAAATTTTAATGCGCAGTTTGATCTTTTATCGGTTTATCAAAAAATTTGCATGAAAGGAGGTGAGGGATATGAAAAAACAGTGGCAAAAACCGGCATTAGAAGTACTCGACGTTAATATGACTATGGCAGGAGTCGGGCAAGCAAAACCTGATTATGTGACAGTGGAAGATCCAGAGCGTGGTAAGGTTGTAGTGACTTTTGATATTAGCTAACTCACACCGCCCTTATACCATGTAAAAAGTATAAGGGCCTTTTTTAAATTAACTTTTTTCAATTTATCCAATTTTGGAGTGAGATAGATGATAGGGACTGAACAAAAAGTTGTGTACAAAGCTTTTGGATTTACAGTGTTAAGTGAAATTCCTTTGCCGGAATTGCCGCGAATAAGCGATCATGATGATCGGGCGGATATTGTAATTGAAATGACTGATCTATCCGGACTATGGTCTGAATTAGCTGCTCCTGATGATCCATATGTAGTTAAAGAACATTCGTTTATGTTTCGAGTCCCTCAGACCGCTGTGTTTCTTGTACAAGAAGGAAAAAGAATCAGCGTTTCACCCATGATGGGATCTGATGCAGACCAAATCCGGCTTTATATACTTGGCACTTGTATGGGTGCGCTATTGATGCAGAGAAAAGTACTTCCGTTACATGGAAGTGCTGTGGCCATTGCTGGAAAGGCATATGCTTTTGTAGGCGACCGGGGGGCTGGGAAATCAACTCTTGCTTCAGCTTTCTTAAATCGGGGATATCAATTATTAAGTGATGATGTAATAGCCGTTTCGCTCTCTCAGGATAACATTCCCGTTGTGACGCCATCCTACCCGCAGCAGAAGCTGTGGCAGGAAAGTCTGCAAGCGTTTGGAATGGAAACGGACCGTTATCGCCCGATATTTCAAAGAGAAACCAAATATAGCGTTCCGGTCCATGCCAATTACTTGGATGAATCATTGCCTCTAGCGGGAGTATTTGAACTAGTGAAAGGAGAAAATGAAGAGATCGACATTCATCGCATCGAAAGACTTGATCGACTTCATACCTTGTTCTGCCATACCTATCGCAATTTTCTTATCTCGTCTTTCGGAATCATGCAATGGCATTTTAGTACCTCTTCAAGTATCATGAACCACATCAAGATGTTCCAAATACGTCGACCGACTTCGAGTTTTACGGCTCCTCATCTAGTATCCATGATTTTAAATCTTATAAATAAAGAGGGATAAATGATGATTCAAAATTACAATATTTCGGTAAATCATTTCATTGCTCAAGGTAAAGGAAACATAGTTAGCGATATGGACGGAGAAAAAGTCATGTTGAGCGTTCATAACGGAAAATATTACAATTTGGGCGAGGTTGGAGGTAAGATATGGGATTTAATTGAGGCGCCTACTTTGGTTACTCAATTAGTGGCATCTTTAGTGTCTGAATATGATGTAGAACAAATCGAATGCGAGGAACAAGTCGTTTCCTTTTTGGAGCTTTTATTGGAAGAAGGTTTAATTGAGTGTATAAAGTAAGAAAGCTTTTTACATTGGAAACGAGAACCATGCTTTTATTTATAGAAGCTTTTTTTTATTTAGGATGGGCGCGGTTTCTTATTTGTTTACCATTTTCCAAGATTGCTCCTTCTTTAGGTGTTCATATGCAGGAAACGCCGCATTCTCAAATTCAAACGAACAAAGCTGCATTAAAGCATGTATACGATGCTATCCGTGTTATGGGCAACCATACATTTTGGGAAAGCAAATGTCTGGTTAGGGCTATAGCTGCTATGAAGATGCTTGAAAGGCGCCGGATCGAAAGTACACTTTATTTAGGAACGGCCAGGGATGAATCCGGGAAGATGATTGCTCACGCCTGGCTGCGCAGCGGTCCCTTCTATATTACCGGAGCTGAAGGAATGGAAAGTTTCACAATTGTTGGGATATTCGCATCTCGTTTAAGCGATCATCGATAAATGAAGGGGTATAGAATGGATAACGACTTCGGTCTTGATGTAGAACTCTTTCCTAAAGAATTAACATTGTTACTTTCATTGATGAGGATGGAACAAGGGAAAGGAGTACCGTCAAACAATAAAGAGTGGTTAAACGACATCGATTGGGGCCTGTTTCTGCAGCTTGCAAGGCATCATCGCATCTACCCCGTTCTATATACGAATATCAAGAAGGTAGATGGAGCAGGGATTCCTTTACATGTTATCCAAACACTGCACAAAGAATATCAAAGTAATATATTTCAGATGCTTTATATAAGCGCGGAAATGGAACATATATGCAAGCAATTCTCAGAGCATCACATCCGCACTCTTCTTCTGAAAGGACCTGTGCTTGCTGCTGACCTTTATGGAGAACTGGCCCTTCGAACATGCGGGGATTTGGACATCCTGACTCCAATAAATGATTTGGACCGAGCCGAGGAACTCCTTGAAAAGCTTGGCTATGTGAAAGACGATTATATTGAAACCATTCTGGACGATTGGAAATGGCGGCATCATCATATCACCTTTTTCCACCCCCATAAGAGGATTAAACTTGAAATACATTGGAGATTAAGTCCCGGTCCTGGGAAAGAGCCCAGCTTCAATGAATTATGGGAACGGAGAAGGATAAGCACACTGACCGGACATCCTGTCTATTTTTTGGGAAGCGAAGATTTGTTTTTATTTCTTGTTACTCATGGCGCTCGTCATGGTTGGTCAAGACTTCGTTGGTTAACGGATATTGATCAAATAACTCAAAAAAGACTTGATTGGAATAAAATCAACATGCTGCTGCATGAATATCAATACCTTCATTTAGGAGGTCAAGCTCTGATTTTAGCCTCCCGATTATTACATACTCCAATTAGCAAAGAGATGGAAGCATTGACAGCAGTGAAACGGTCCAATCGGTTAGCACAAGATGCGTTATTTTATATCAAGCAAATGGTAAATCTGCATACAGACCCCGTTCCCGAAGATGTGGCCAAGTATCATAAACGTCATTTATTCGCATTAATGTCCAAACAGCAAAAATTTTTATTCATTGCAAGTTTCTTATATCCTTACCCTAAGGATGCCGAGACGTTGCCGCTGCCCGCGAATCTTCACTTTTTATATTTTCCTTTACGCCCCTTTTTATGGGTCTGGAGAAAAGCAAGAAAACACGCATAATCATGGGGGATTACAATGAAACCAATTTTATACTTCACAAAGCGGCTGCATTCTTTTGCCGGAAGAATCCTGTATCTCAATCTCCTGGGAATGATTTTGGTGAGCTTAACTGAAGGAATCGGCATTCTGTTATTAATTCCTATGATAAGTGTTACCGGTATCGTCAACGTAAATGAGGGGAATTCCCCCATTTCGGCCATTTATGAATTCCTGCAAATGTTTCCCAACATGCTTGGTTTGCCTCTTATTCTAGGTATATACTTATTCTTGGTAATCGTTCAAAGCCTATTACAACGGAATTTAGGCATCCGAAATGTGAAAATTCAACAGGGGTTTATCCGCCATTTGAGATTGGAGACTTATGGCGCCTTGCTTCAGGCGAATTGGGACTTTTTTATAAATAAAAGGAAATCCGATCTTGTTAATTCATTAACTGCGGAATTAGCACGGGTCAGCGGTGGAACTAACCTGGTTTTGCAGTTTTTATCCTCTCTTATCTTCACCCTGATTCAGGTTGGTATTGCTTTTTGGCTGTCTGCAAAGATGACAGGATTTGTAGTGCTTTGCGGTTTATTCCTTATCCTTTTCTCGCGTAAATTTATTAAAAGATCGAGAGCGCTCGGAAACCAGACTTCCATATTATCGCAAAGCTATTTCGCAGGCGTAACGGAACAATTGCATGGAATGAAAGATATTAAAAGCAATTCACTGGAACAATCCCATTTGAATTGGTTCCGTTCTTTAACTCAAAAAATGGTCCATGAACAGGTTGAATATATGGAAATAAAATCAGCTTCGCAATTTTTTTATAAAGCTGCTTCCGCCATTTTTATCGCATGCTTTATACTTCTATCCGTGGAAATATTCCATGCTCAACTGGCTCAACTATTCATCATCATCCTCATTTTTTCCAGATTATGGCCAAGATTCGCCGGCATTCAGTCGAATCTGGAGCAAATCGCCTCGACTGTACCTGCCTTTAAGGCTTTAATAGAATTGCAAAAAGAATGCATGGATGCGAGAGAGCTAAAAGATGAAAATCAGCATGACAACGACGTAAAGCCCATCCATCTTGAACAAGGGCTCGAATGCCGGGATGTGTATTTTCGTTATAACCGGAAAGAACAGTTCTATGCTCTCCAGGATATCAATTTGCAAATTCGCTCCAACCAAATGACAGCGATCGTCGGCCGGTCCGGCGCCGGCAAAAGCACTTTAATCGATATTCTAATGGGACTTTTGCAGCCGGAAAACGGGCAAGTGCTGATCGATGGAGCCGCTCTGACGAGTGACAATGTTTCATCATTGAGGAGATCAATGAGCTATGTTCCGCAAGACCCCTTTCTTTTTAATGGAAGCATAAGAGAAAACATGCTGATGATGGAACCAACCGCAAGCGAGGAGCAAATATGGGATTCATTAGAATGCTCTGCGGCTGATGAATTTGTAAAGAGACTCCCTCAAGGCCTGGATACGCTCATTGGCGACCGGGGAATCAAGCTCTCCGGCGGAGAACGCCAGCGGCTTGTTTTGGCGCGGGCCATTCTGCGAAACCCGTCTATCCTGGTTTTGGATGAAGCCACCAGCGCTTTGGATACAGAGAATGAAGCGAAAATTCAAGAGGCATTGGAGCGTTTAAAAGGAACAATGACCATTATCGTAATTGCCCATCGTTTGTCGACCATACGCAATGCCGACCAAGTCATCGTACTAGACCAGGGGCAGGTCGTTCAGAAAGGACAATTCAGCAAGTTGGCTGGAGAAAAAGGCGGGTTGTTCAGTCGTTTGGTTGGGGAATCCAATTCAGAATTCGTCAATGCCGTATGACTTATAATAAGAATGCTATACAAAACAAGCTGTTGACATGTTCTATATAAAGAACTAAAATGAAGGTTATAAAGATTTTTTTGTCAAATTGTTTACTATAAAGAACAATATTTGACGTATCAAAAGATAATTTATCAGGAGGAATTGTTTGCATGGAAAATGTATTGCTGCTAGACACATCTGTAGGCTCCCTCAATAAGGGAGACGATATCATTATGAAGTGCGCTCGACATCAGTTATCGGATATATACAAAAACAAATTTGTTATGACGTTACCGACTCATGTCCCGCCTTTTCATTGGTATCAAGTAATTAGAAGGTCGTATGCGCAAAATTTATATAAAAACGCCAAATACAAATTTGTATGTGGAACTAATTTGTTAACGATGGATATGTTGACCCGTTTTCCTCAATGGAATATCAATATTTTTAATTGTGAACCTCTAAGGGAGAGTATTTTGGTTGGAGTTGGCGCCGGTAGAGGGGAGCAGATAACCAATTATACCAAGAAGCTGTACAATAAAGTTTTATCGCATAAGTATTATCATAGTGTTAGAGATGAAAGAACGAAACGGTTTTTGGAGGATATGGGCTTTAAGGTTTTAAATACAGGGTGTCCGACGTTATGGTCGCTTACGCCTGAGCTGTGCAAGGAAATACCTACGAGAAAATCCGATTCCGTTGTTTTTACACTGACCGACTATTCGAAGGATCTTGTAAGAGATCAATTGTTAATCCATATCCTGAACAAAAATTACAAGAACGTATACTTTTGGATTCAAGGCTCAGGAGATTATAAATATTTTAAAACCTTCCAGCATACTGAAAACATTAAAATTATTCCACCTTCGGTAGAGGAATACGAAAGAATTCTCCAGACCGATATTGACTTCGTTGGAACACGACTGCATGCAGGGATATTCGCTATGCGGAATAAGAAACGTTCGATTATTATCGCCATAGACGAAAGAGCTCGCGGCATGAACGAGACCTACCACTTGAATACGATAGAAAGAAGTGACATGGAAGACCTTGAAAAAATGATCCGCTCTGAAATCGTTACCCATGTAAATGTAGACATGGATATTGTGAATAAATGGTTAAACCAATTTCAATCTTAAAGTGGACTTCATGTGAACTGGGGAGGTTAATCAATGAACAAGATCATTCTTGATCAAATTGTGGTGAAACAAAATAGGGTAGACTACTTTTTCAGCATTCAGGGAAATTTGCAGAAATATTTTAAAAAGAGTAATCATATGTTTCTTGAATACAACCATGATCTCTCGGAGATTCCTAACAGTATCTTAGCGATCCCGTTTGTATCCAATGTCATTCCGCTGATATGGATTACCGATTCGAGCTTGGTGGTGGATGAATTGGACAAGTCCTTCTACGATTGTTTAACGAAAGTGAAAGCCGCTTATCAAACGATGTTCCCTAATGTCCCCTTCCAAGGATCACTGGTTGTAAACAGAATAGAGGAGCATTCTTATACTCCGGAACGCGAAGCCGCTTCATTTTTTAGTGGGGGTCTCGATGCATTGACCACCTATATACGAATAAAGGATAAAAAACCATTGCTGATTACAGAATACGGTTGGCATGAAAACGAAGCACAGAAGAGTGATGTATGGGAATCCGATAAAGAAAATACCATTTCTTTTGCTAAACAAAATGGATTAGATAGCATCCTGATTCAGTCCAATTACGGAACATTTATCATTGCAAGTAATATTGACTACGAATTCCATAAAAAATTAGGAGACAGCTGGTGGCATGGATTGCATCATGGTTTAGCTATAATTTCCGCCGCTATTCCCATCGCTTTCAAGTTTAAAATTGAATGCTTATATATAGCCAGTTCGAACTCTCCTTTATATCAAGTTGCTTGCGCATCCGACCCGACAGTAGATAATGAGATACAATTTGCCTCCAGTAAAGTTTTTCATGATGCATACGAACTGACCAGGCAGGACAAGGTCAAGGTAGTGGTCGATCATTATTCGGTTTCAAAAGAGTCTGTTTCGATCAGAGTTTGTTTCAAAAATAAAGAAAATTGCTGTAACTGCGAAAAATGTTTAAGAACCATATTAGGCATTGTTGCTGAAGGGAAAGATCCGCTTGATTATGGTTTTAACATTCCGTATCCTTTTTCTCCACACCTTAAAAGCTTTTTAGAAAGAGAGATAAAATCTTTTACGCATACATTTATTGCAATTTACTGGAAATTAATCCAACAAAGAATGAGGGAAAATGAGGACAAAGTCATCTTCAAGGATCTGTTGGAATGGTTTTTGGATTACGACTTTGCGGCAGAACGAAAAAAAGCGCTGCTTAAATATCGAATAACCAAATTCGTCCCAATTATTAAAAGAAGAATTACAGCAAGATTAAATCGAGTGTTTTCAAATTCACATTAAAAAGGGAAATCTATGAGAATACAAAACTCCCTAAAAAATATGTTATTTGGTATTTCAGGGCAAATCATTAGCGCAGTCATGGGTTTCATTGTAAGAACAGTCTTTATTGCAACGCTCGGTATCGAATATTTGGGTGTGAACGGATTGTTTACAAATATTCTGACCCTGTTATCGGTTGCCAATTTAGGCTTTGATACCGCGGTCATATATAGCTTGTATAAGCCCTTGGCAGAAGGGGACCAACGGAAAATTCAAGCCTTTATGAATTTATACGCAAAGGCATATAGGATAATAGGTCTCATTATTTTATTGCTCGGATTATCATTGCTGCCCTTCCTCCCCTATTTGATGAATGGGGAAACGGCTATTCCACATATTCAAGTTATTTACATTTTGTTTTTACTGAATTCGGTTTCATCTTATTTTTTTCTTTATAAACAATCGATTATTATAGCGGATCAGCACTATCATATTATTTCAAAAATATATAGCATCTATACCATTTTATTTAATCTTGTCCAAATTATAATATTAATAAGTATAGCAAACTACATACTGGTTCTTTTCGCCCAAATTGCCTTCACTGTGCTGAAAAACATATACATTTCCCATAAAGCCAATCAAATGTATCCCTATCTTAAAGAAAAAAATAAAGTGAAGCTAAGTGCGGAGGAAAGAAAAAGCTTTTTTAAAAACCTGTACTCCCTTATGCTGTATAAAATTAGCGGGGTAGTGATTAACGGCACGGATAGTATTGTCATTTCTATGTTTATTGGGATTGTTTGGGTGGGCATTTACTCCAACTACTATTTAATCATTGCTACACTAAATACTTTTGTGGGCTACATCTTTTATTCGATTACTGCCAGCGTCGGGAACTTACATGTAAAAGAGAATGAAGAAAAGAAATATTTCATGTTTCGTATCATTCGATTTTCAAATTTTTGGGTGTACGGATTTTGTTCAGTTTGCTTATGGAGTTTGATCAACCCTACTATTACTTTGTGGCTGGGCGAACAGTATGTAATGAATAAATTTATTATTTTTGCTATGCTGTTGGATTTCTATTCGGCCGGAATGCAGAATGCTTCCACAACGTTCAGAGACACTACAGGTTTATTTCAAAAAGGGACATATCGCCCTGTTTATGCCGCCGTTATCAACATCGTCGTTTCCATCGCCTTGGCTCAAACCATAGGAATGGCAGGCGTATTTCTGGGAACCGTTATAAGCAGATTGTGCACCTATTTCTGGTATGATCCTTATGTCATATTTAAATATGTTTTTCAAAAACCGCTCATGAACCACTTTATCCGATATATTCAGTTTGGGTTAATAGTATTTGTAGCTGCAGCCCTAAGCGATATGATTGGAAATATGGTGCAGGTGAATCCATATATGGACCTGGTTGTGCGGGGAATTGTTTGTCTTTTCATCCCCAATGCATTATTTTTCATTTTATTTAGAAAATTTGAAGAATTTGAATATTTATTGAGCATCGTAAGATCATTTGTCCATAGATTGCCTTTCAAACGGTTAGAGAAGAAAGCAGGACATTTGTGATTACAGGTGGAAAGGTGATTTTGCGAGAAATACAATCCGTCACACCTCATCCAACATAGAGTATAAAAAGAGAAGAATGAGGTGGCATGGATGGCGAGTTACTTGTTAGAACTGAACAGATGGAACGTAAAAAATGATGGAACCGATCCCGTTAACACCAGCAAAGGTATTAATAATGCTTTGATCTGGGCATCTCAACAAGGGTTTACAGAGGTTGTGCTGCCGAATGGAACATACTTGATCGATGAGTATAATCCGATAAAACCTCAAAGTTTTATGATTTTAAATTTGGGTGGCTCCACATTAAGGATAAGAGATAACGGTTTACAACGCTATTCGATCATAAGCTTTCGAAGTAACCAACAATACTCAAAACTTACAAATGGGAAGATTGAAGGAGATAAGAATACACATGATTACAGGACAATTTCCGGAACGCATGAAGGAGGATATGGGATTGAAGTAGGGGGCATTACACCGGAAGAGGGCAACAACGTTCGATTTATTTCTATCGAGCATGTAGAAATCTTTAATTGTACGGGTGACGGGATCATCCTTGCAAGCACGTTTGGACAGATTTATCCTACTCCTGCACAATTGGCCGGTTCATTTGAACAAGGGGGGATCAGCAGCACTGACGGCACATTGACATCGGATAGCAGAAGAATTCGGTCGAATTTAAAGATCGACTTGAGTCAGCCCTTAATTAAAAAGTATAGATACTTCGGTTTATACGGTAACGGTTACGGAGCACTCGGTTCTGAAATTACCGCTAATCATTATGATGTCATTTTCTATAAGAGCGATAATACCTTCCTGTCAGCGACCAATACGGTGCAGTTTTTTGATGAAGTGGACGTCCCTGTGGGAGCAGGGTATGCCAAAGTCGTCATCCATCAAAGTAAAGTCCCTTCAAGTACTGGAGTTTCCATAAATATAAGAGTTTCGGAGTTTCCGAAGCATATATATGTGGAAAAATGTCAAATCCATCATTGCAGAAGGCAAGGGATAACAGTCGGCGGAGGAAAACATCTCTATGTTAAAGGATGTGAAATCCATCATATTGCGGGAACTGATCCACAAGGCGGTATAGATATAGAAGATGGTTATGATTTAAACCAATTTATCCATATTGAGGGAAATAATTTTCACGACAACTTTGGCTATGACATTATTGCCGTCAACGGGAAATATATCCATATAAGTAACAATAGGATAACCACGGTTTCAAAATATGTTTCATTGGGGCTGAACAGAGGCGTAGATAAGGCAATTGTTACAGGAAATACGATCTATAATGCTTTAGTTGCTTTTGAAGGCGAGGTTATATTTTCCAACAATCAATTATATGCTTCTCACTTGAGGCTTTCAGGAGATACACAATTGCCTAGAGAAATGATTGTCAGCGAGTGTATGTTTAATAATTGTCTGCTCACCTTAGATAAAAGCGTACCGTATCAAGTCAAAATCGATGGATGCAAATTCTTTAATGATATCCAGAAGATTAATTCCTTTTATAATGCCAAATGGTGTACCGTAACCTTTAAAAAAGAGCCTCAAATCTTCTCCAATTGTGAATTCGATGGCGATGACTATAACTATTTGAATTACATCCTAAACGGTACTAGCGGGGGATGGATTTATAACAATGTGACGTTTAAAAATATAAGCAAGCCGTTTGGATTGCCGGCGGGCACTTATACGAATTGCAAGTTCCTGGCTAGCGCGGCTTTGATATTTAATGGAAGCGGCACAAACAATGCCGAATACTTCTTTAAAGACTGTACATTCAACGCGAACACGACCGTGAATAATGTCAAAACGTTCAGACTCATAGATTGTCATCTGCCGCAGCAAGAGGGTACGGCAATAAAAATCCAAAATGTTTCCGATGAAGTGATTTTGAAAGGAAATGTAATCAGTTACCCGAATGCTGCAAAAGTGGGTTCAATCATAAAGATAGAAAACACATTTTCAGGGAATTGGATCGTCATCGAAGATAATATCATTTCATCTTTCACAACCCAAGTTGGCATTGAGAATTTAACTGCTAATAATCAGCAAGCTCAGGTTATTGTAAGGAATAACACATTAAGACACGCAACTCTTAAGCTTAATGGCAGAGAAATCAGCCGCGATAACATGATTGATGGTACGATTGTTCCTTAAAATAAACAAGGGCGGGCTAGCTTCAAAGGCTAGCCTATACATGTAAAAGTTTATGGAGCATAAAAATCGAGTTTCATGTTGTATTTCATTATAAGAAACAAACAAACATTGACTTGATCTTTATAAAGAACTACAATCAATGGAGAGACTAAACTTTGTGCTAGTGGAGAAGTGATGATCGTGAGCTTTAATGAGTTAAAGAAGTACTGGTATTCGGATTTATTTCGTTATGAGGAGACACAAAAGGTCAGTATTAGAAAATTGATTGTGCGTCAATTCATTTCACCCGGGTTTCGGTATACATTTTGGTTGCGATTATGCTGGTATTTGCGCCAAAAAGGCAAATGTTGGTCCCCCCTTTACTTTATAGCATTGATTATTCTTCAGCGATGCAAGTATAAATTCGGCATTGAAATTTCACCTAAAACGGATATCGGTACAGGATTTTATATCGGCCATTTTGGGGGAATTACGGTAAATAGTATGGCGAAAATCGGAAAAAATTGCAACCTGAGTCAAGGCGTCACCATTGGAATGGCCAACCGGGGAAAGAATCAGGGTGTCGCATTTATTGGCGACAATGTATATATTGGTCCTGGAGCAAAGATTGTCGGTGCAGTTAAAATAGGCGATAATGCTGCAATCGGGGCTAATTGCGTAGTGACGAAGGATGTCCCTGATAACGCAGTTGTTGTGGGGATTCCAGGGAAAGTAATTTCAATGAATGGGTCAAAGGGCTATATAGGAAATACGAACTATAATTTTTAATGTAAGGGCTCGAATCATGCAAACTTGTATTGACATGTTCTTTATAAAGAACTACAATAATAGTAATAAAGTTTATACACGTATTCATTGTGTAAGTTTTTGTCCACATGTGCATTTTTTTGTTGTAATGTTCTCAATAAAGAACAATGTTATTTTCATAGTCCCGGTGATGTCTCCTTGCCGTTATCGATGGAGGCACTCGGCCATGCTGTGGGTTGAAATAGACCTTAGACGCGAGTCGTCAAAAGTGTGGTGTGAGGAAGGGTTAGATGCCCTAAAAACATTAAAGGGTTTAATTATACGGTCTTTTCTCAAAGGGCCTTATACTTAAGAACTTTAATGTGAATGAGAGGGTGAACTCATTGTCATACCGTCAAAGGTTGTCTTTATTTATCGTGGCCGATTCCTGTATCGTATTAACTTGTATTTTCTTCAGCCGGTTTTTATTAAGCGCGGATCTTCATGTCGTAACGTTACCATTAGTCGTTAGTTCCATCACTTTGCTGCTCAGTCACCATTTATTTTCATTGATCTACAAACTCTATAGAAAAGTTTGGGAATACGCAAGTATCGGGGAGCTATTATATATTTTCAAAGCCGTTACATTTTCTATTATGACTGCTGCATGTATTCAACAAATCATTGCTCAGGATATTTACTTCCGTTTACTTGCTGTTACATGGATGCTGCATATGCTGCTAATCGGAGGTTCCCGTTTTTGCTGGCGGGTGCTTCGGGGTACGTATATAAAAAAGGCCGGTAATAAAAAACGAACATTGATTATTGGCGCCGGTTCAGCCGGTACCATGGTCGCCAGACAATTGATTAAAAATAACGATGCTGAATTATTGCCGGTCGCATTTGTTGACGATAACGTGAAAATCCAAAACCTTGATATTTTAGGGATACCCGTGATTGGCGGCGTCGATCAGATCGAAGATACGGTTAACGAATTGTATATCGATAACATCGTCATCGCGATTCCTTCCCTGGGCAAAAAAGATTTAAACACCATATTCCAAGAATGTGCGAAGACAAAAGCGAAAACCCAAATTCTTCCGATGTTAGAAGATCTGGTAACGGGAAAGCTTTCAGTTAATCAATTCCGGGACGTACAGGTAGAAGATTTATTAGGTCGGGAACCGGTTGAACTGGATATTGACAGCATTTCAGAATATGTCACGCATAAAGTTGTATTGGTAACGGGTGCGGGCGGATCGATCGGTTCGGAAATTTGCCGTCAAGTTACGAAATTCAATCCTCAACAATTAATTCTGCTGGGTCATGGCGAAAACAGTATTTATTCCATTGAAATGGAATTAAAGGACAGCTGCGAAAATACACAAATCGAGTTTATAACGGAAATTGCAGATATACAGGATGCCAAAAAACTGATGTCGATCATGAACAAATATCAGCCTGATGTCGTATATCACGCCGCCGCACACAAGCATGTGCCGTTAATGGAAAAAAATCCGGAAGAAGCTTTTAAAAATAATGTGATGGGTACGATGAACGTCGCCAGAGCGGCAAGCAAGTACGGTGTGGATACATTTGTCATGATCTCCACAGATAAGGCTGTCAATCCGACAAGCGTCATGGGAGCTACAAAAAGACTGGCTGAAATGATTATTCAGCATATGGATAAAAGCTGTGACACGAAGTTCGTTGCAGTCCGTTTCGGCAATGTATTGGGGAGCCGGGGCAGCGTTATTCCCCGATTTAAACAGCAAATTGAGAAAGGCGGGCCGGTTTCTGTAACTCACCCCGACATGGTCCGTTACTTCATGACCATTCCTGAAGCATCAAGATTGGTTATACAGGCCGGAGCGTTGGCAAAAGGCGGAGAGATTTTTGTATTAGACATGGGGGATCCTGTGAAGATTGTGGATCTGGCGATCAATTTAATCAAACTTTCAGGAAACTCGGTAGATGATATCGGAATTGAATTTACCGGTATAAGACCAGGCGAAAAGCTGTTTGAAGAGCTGTTGAAAAACAATGAAATCGATGAACGGCAGGTTTATCCGAAAATATATACAGGCAAAACGGCGGATCTTTATATAGATGAAATCGAAAAAATGATTTCGATTTACTCTACTCTTGATAAAGCGAGCCTGAGGCAGCAGTTGTTGAACCTGGCTAATAGCAATGTGGTCCCGATTTCCGAAAAACAATTAATCTCAACTGGTTAAAAAGGAGCGCTTATGACGATGAAAGTAAGAAAAGCGATTATTCCGGCGGCCGGACTCGGCACCCGATTTCTTCCTGCAACCAAGGCAATGCCTAAAGAAATGCTGCCCATTGTAGATAAGCCAACTATTCAATACATTGTGGAAGAAGCAGTAGAATCGGGGATTGAAGATATTATTATCGTTACAGGAAAAGGGAAAAGAGCTATTGAGGACCATTTCGATTATTCTTTCGAGCTGGAGCAAAATTTATTGGAAAAGCGTAAGTTCGATTTATTAAATGAAGTCCAAAAGTCTTCCAATATGGTGGATATTCATTATATTCGCCAAAAGGAACCCAAAGGTCTGGGGCATGCTATTTGGTGCGCCCGTAAGTTCATTGGCGATGAACCATTTGCGGTATTATTAGGCGATGATATTGTTAGGTCAAATAAACCTTGCCTGAGGCAGATGATGGAACAATTTGAATGTTATGACGCCTCCATCATTGGTGTGCAGCATGTATCTGATGACGAGGTATCAAAGTATGGCATCGTTGACGGATTTGAAATAGAGAATCATTTATATAGTATTAATCATTTAGTGGAAAAGCCCAAAAAAGAGGATGCGCCGTCTAATCTTGCGATTGTAGGCCGCTATATTCTTACTCCAAGGATATTTGAGATTCTAAACTTTCAAGAGCCGGGGGCCGGAGGGGAAATTCAGCTTACCTATGCATTGGCGGATCTCAATCGATATGAATCGATCTATGCATACGAATTTAATGGTACCTGGTATGATGTCGGCGAGAAATTGGGCTTTATTCAAACGACTATCGAGTATGCCTTGCAGCGTGACGATTTAAGATACGGAATATTAAAGTATCTTTCCAATCTACTAGAGAAAAAATTAATTAAATAGGTGATACAAAGGATGCCTAATAAAGTGCTGTTTTGTGCAACAATTGACGGTCACATTAAAGCCTTTCATTTGCCATATTTAAAATGGTTTAAAGAGCGGGGATGGGAGGTTCATGTCGCCGCAAACGGAAATATGGAACTTCCGTATGTAGACGGAAAATTTGATATCCCCATCCAAAGATCACCTTTTAAGCTAACAAACATCAAGGCATATTATGAATTAAAATCCATCATGGATGAAAACCAATATGAGATCATTCATTGTCATACCCCCATGGGTGGGGTGCTTGCGCGTTTAGCCGCGCGGCAAACACGAAAACATGGAACCAAGGTGATATACACAGCTCACGGTTTTCACTTTTGTGAGGGTGCTCCTCTCATAAACTGGATCGTATATTATCCGATTGAGAAAAGCCTGGCTTATTATACGGATTGCCTGATTACTATTAATGAAGAGGATTATAAACGGGCCGTCAAATGTCGCTTTAAAGCTAAGCGTATTACTCACGTACATGGAGTGGGGGTCAATACGGAGCGGTATAAACCGATTCAAGAAACACGAAAGCTCGAAATCAGGAATTCATTCGGTTACAAGCCAAATGAGTTCCTGATGTTTTATGCCGCCGAATTCAATAAAAACAAAAATCAGCAGTTTCTGGTTCAAGCGCTGGCGTTACTCAAAGAGGAGGTTCCTCATGCAAAGCTTTTGCTTGCCGGGGACGGACCGTTACAAGAATACTGTCGCGAACTCGCAGAGCGGCTGGGTGTTGCCGGAATGGTGGATTTTCTAGGGTACCGCAACGATATCGATCAATTATTGCCGATGTGCGATATGGCCGTTGCTTCAAGCTTTCGCGAAGGTATGCCCGTTAATATTATGGAAGCTATGGCAGCGGGGCTTCCCGTTGTAGCTACGGATAATAGAGGGCATAGAGAATTGGTTAGGCATAATGAGAATGGCTGGATCGTGGAACCAAATGACATTCATGGAATGTCCGAACGAATAAAAGCACTCTGCCATAATCAGCATTTGAAAATACAGCTTGGTCTGTCAGGAAGAGAAATGATGGAACGAAAATTCGCGATCCAAAAGGTACTAAAGGAGAAGAGTTACATTTATTCCGACTTCATGAGAGAAATGGAGGAGGTTAGATGGGCAGTCCAATAAGGATTCTACATGTTGTAGTCAATATGAACCGGGGCGGCGCCGAAACCTTGATCATGAATTTATATCGAAATATAGACAGGTATAAGGTCCAATTCGACTTTCTGATTTGTAAAGAAGGGGTTTTCGATTCGGAAATCATGGATCTGGGCGGCCGAATACATCGGATTCCATATGTGACTGAAGCCGGTCATTTTGGATACATTAGGGCATTAGATCATTTTTTTGCCTCCCATCCGGAATACCAAATCGTACATTCGCACATGGACAAAATGAGTGGATTTGTACTCAGATCCGCTAAAAGAGCGGGGGTTTTGGTCAGGATCGCTCACAGCCACAGTACTAAAAATGAAGGCGGCTTTGCAGCAAGAATGTATAAGTCGTATGCAGGACGCAGCATCATACCCCATGCAACGCATTTATTAGCTTGCTCCAGGAGAGCAGCCAAATGGTTGTATGCACAAAATGCCGATAAAGCTATCATTTTAAAAAATGGAATCGAAAGCGATAAATTTTTCTTTTCATCCGAAGTCAGAAATCAGGTAAGAGAAGAATTAAGTCTATATCCGAATGATTTTGTTGTAGGACATGTAGGCAGATTCAGCCATCCCAAAAATCATGCGTTTCTATTGGAAATCTTCGCAGAATTGGCGAAAGTGAAACCGGATTCCGTCCTCCTTTTGGCAGGCGACGGTCCCTTGCGTTCAGATATGGAAAAGAAAGCGGAAAAATTGAATTTGGGGAACCGTGTGAGGTTTCTGGGTGTACGAAGTGATATTAATCGCTTGCTCCAAGCATTCGATGTGTTCGTATTTCCCTCCATCTATGAGGGGTTGCCGGTGACTCTCATTGAGGCGCAGAGCGCCGGACTTCCTTGTGTGATCTCAGATGTGATCACCACGGAGGTGGATATGGGAATTCAGTTGATTGAATATTCCTCTTTATTAGATCAAATGATGTGGGTGGAGAAAATAAAGGGCACCGCGTTAAGAACTCTACCCAGAGAAATATCCGCCTCAACTTTATTTCAGAAAGGCTACGATATTAAAGATATCGCACACTGGACTCAAAATTTTTATCTGCAATCGAGGTGAACGGTTTGAAAAAGTTAACGGTATTCACTCCCACTTACAATAGGGCATACTGTCTTGTTCATTGTTACGAAAGTCTTAAACGGCAAACATCCAAGGATTTTGTTTGGTTGGTCATAGATGACGGTTCCACGGATAACACAAAAGAATTGGTAGCGGAATGGATCGCCGAGAATGCGATACCGATCCGGTATCATCGGCAGGAAAACCAAGGGATGCATGGAGCCCATAACACAGCGTATGAGCTGATCGATACGGAACTGAATGTTTGTATCGACTCGGATGACTTTATGCCTGATGATGCGGTGGAGAAAATAATCGCTTTCTGGAAGGAGTACGGGAGTGACCGCGTGAGCGGCATCGTCGGCTTAGACTCCGATGAAGACGGGCGAATCATCGGCACGAAGCTGCCGGAACATCTGGAACGTTCGACGCTTTTCGGTCTTTATCATAAACATGGGGTCACCGGTGATAAGAAGCTGGTTTATCGCAGCGAGTTGACCAGGCAGTATCCTTATCCCATTTTCAAAAACGAAAAGTATGTCGGCTTGGCTTATAAATATTACATGCTTGATCAAAATTATGAAATGCTGCTTATGAATCAGATTCTTTGTTGTGTTGAATATCTCCCCGACGGTTCATCTATGAATATGCTGAAGCAGTATCGGAGGAATCCGAAAGGGTTTGCATTTTTTCGCAAGGAGCTCATGAAGCTGCCGTTTGCCAGCGTATCCTTTAAATATAAGCAAGCGATCCATTATGTCTCCAGCAGTTTGATTTCAAAAAATCGAAAGTTTTTCATGGAAACGCCGTCCAAAACTTTAACACTATTGGCAGCTCCTATCGGGGTCATGCTTTATTGGTATGTTGTGAAGAGAACGAGAATCTTGTAGTGCTTGAAAGGGATACTATCCATGACCATACTCTGGATCAATCTGGCTGTCGTTTATATTTTATCTTTCTTATCTAGGGCCTTAGCCGTACCTTCCACTATTGGCGCTGCGTTTGTAAGGCCCAATAAAATATTCGTTTTTTTTGTTGTAGTATCTCTAGTTTTGATCTCCGGTCTCCGGAGAAATATTGGCGATACTCCTTTCTATATGCACTCGTATACTCTCGTTCCCCAATACAGCTGGGATTATATTTTATCTCAAGAAGAAAAGGGATTTATATTCCTGCAGTTACTCCTACATAAATTCTCTGATAATCCCCAGATACTTTTATTTACAGCGGCATTAATTACAAATGTTCTTATTGTATTGGTTCTATATCAATATTCAAGATTATTCGAGTTAAGTCTCTACGTTTATATAACGTCGGGGCTCTACATAGTGTCGATGAATGGGATCAGGCAGTTTCTTGCCGGAGCTATTCTTTTCGCCGCTACCAAATACATCATGGACGGCAGCTGGAAGAAATATATGCTGGTTGTTTTGCTGGCATCAACCATTCATCAAAGTGCGCTGATCCTCATTCCCATTTATTTCATAGTCAGAAGGAAAGCTTGGACAGGTACTACATTATTACTTCTATCTTCAGCTATTATTATGGTCATAGGATACAATCAATTATCCGGAGCTTTTTTTGATGCTATTGGGGACCGCTTTGGCCAATATAAGGACTCTCAAGAAGGCGGAACAAATGCAATCAGGGTGATTGTCCAAGTTGCTCCTCTTCTGCTTGCATATTTCGGTAGAGAGAAGCTCCGAGAGTTATTTCCGAATAGCGATTATATTGTCAATTTGTCACTATTGGGGGCAATTTTCATGATAATTTCGACCCAAAACTGGGTATTTGCAAGGTTTATGATTTATTTTGGACTGTATAATTTAATACTGATTTCTTGGGCTGTCCATTTATTTGTCAAAAAAGAACAGAAATTTGTGTATTATGCGATATTAATTTGTTACTTTACTTACTCTTACTACGAGACGGTCATTAGTTTAGGAATTATTTATAGAAGCAATTATTTTAGCTTATAACGTTTTGATGACAAGGTGGACTTTCATTTATGGACATGGAGAATCAAATAAAGAGAGTTTTGCACATTGTCAGTGCCATGAACCGGGGCGGCGCTGAAACATTATTGATGAATGTTCACCGAAATTTGGACAGATCCAGAATCCAGTTTGATTATGTATCTCATCTATTCGAGAAATGTGATTATGATGACGAAATTACTTTCCTTGGCGGCACCATATTTCGCATTCCGAGTCTTGGCCAATTAGGCCCCTTTGGATACATAAAAGAATTAAAAAAGATTTTGGCCACAACGAACTATGCAGCTGTGCACGTACATACCGACTATCAAAGCGGATTTGCCGCGTTAGCTGCAAAAAATGCCGGTATTAAAAAGAGAATTTGCCATTCTCATAGCAATAATTGGGGAAAGGGAGATGGTATTAAAGAAAAAATAACACTAAAAGCTTTACGGGCTATTATTAAATATGCTGCCACCGATTTTTGCGCTTGCAGCACGGATGCTGGCCGCTTTCTCTTTGGTGAGTCATGGACAAACATGAGCAGGGCTCGAATATTAAAAAACGGAATAGATGTCAATCAATTTACCCGTTACACGGATACCGGGTATAGCGTTAAACAAGAACTGAACATAGGATCCGAAACCAAAATCATAGGTCATATCGGCAGTTTTTCGCAATCGAAGAATCATCAGTTTCTCCTGCAGGTTATAAATAAAATGTTGGGGGAAGGTAAGGATGTTACCGCCGTTTTAGTAGGCGACGGCCCGCTAAGGCTTGGAATGGAAGAAGAAGCGAAACGACTGGGGATTTATAATCATATTCGATTTTTGGGGGTAAGAGAGGACATCCCCAGACTGATGCGAGCATTTGATGTGTTTGTATTTCCTTCGATATTTGAAGGCTTCGGTATTGTGACGTTAGAAGCACAAGGATCAGGTACACCTTGTATTGCGGCGGATGCAGTGCCAAAAGCCACTGATTTGGGTTTGGGATTAATGTCATTTCTAAGTTTGGATGAACCGCTTGAAGCCTGGACGAAAGAAATCGATAAAGCTTTCTTCATCGAAAGGCCGGATGAAAAACAAATTACAAGCCATTTTTTAAAATCAGGTTTTGATATCAAACAAAACATGGAAGAATGGATGAGTGTATACGGGGGAAAGTGAACGCATATAAGAGGAGTCAATAAACGATGAAGAAAAAACTATTAATCACCTCCTTTGATATGGCAATCGGAGGTGTCGAACGCAGTTTGATCGGATTGCTCAGTCAGATTGATTACAGTAAATATGATGTGGATTTAATGCTGTATAAGCACGAAGGCGAACTATTCCCTTTGATACCCGCAGAACCGAATTTGCTGCAGGAGATTCGAGAATACACCACGTTTAGAAAATCAACGAAGCAAATTTTGAAAGAGGGGAACGTTTCCATTGGAATAACAAGACTGCTCGCCAACTACATAGGGACACTGCATGGCAGGCGTATAAATAGTGAAGAGCCCGGATATTTGGTCATTCAGTACGGATGGAAGATGACACTTCCCTTTCTTCCGGCACTCAAAGGTGAATATGATGCCGCCATCAGCTTTTTATGGCCTCACTATGTTGTCGGCAGTAAAGTCAGGGCGAAAAGAAAAATCGGGTGGATTCATACCGATTACTCGAATATCTCCATCAATAAAGCTCTGGAGGATCGGATGTGGAACCAAATGGACAGCATCGTTGCGGTATCGGACAGCTGTAAGGATTCTTTTCTTCATGTGTTTCCGTCCTTTCAGCATAAGACAAAGGTCGTGGAAAATATCATCTCTCCTTCTTTTATCAAAGAGCAAGCGAAGGAAGATGTTACTGCCGAAATGCCGGTATCTCCCGGTCGAATTAAGCTCCTTACCGTCGGCAGATTTTCTTACGCTAAAGGCATTGATGATGCTGCATATGCTTGCCGTAAGCTGTTGGATAAGGGATATGATATTGAGTGGTATGTGGTCGGCTATGGGTCCCAGGAGGCTGAAATCCGGGACATAATAAACGATTTAAATATCGGGGAGCGATTCAGGCTTTTGGGGAAAAAAACCAATCCATATCCCTATATAAAGGCCTGTGATATCTATGTACAGCCATCCAGATATGAGGGGAAGGCGGTAACCGTTCGCGAGGCGCAAATTCTTGGAAAGCCTGTGCTCATAACCTGTTTTCCTACTGCAAAAAGTCAAGTTTGTGATGGCGTTGACGGTCTGATCACCCCTATGGGGATAGACGGTATAGTTAGTGGAGTCATCAGACTTATTACAGATAAAGAGTTAACAAGAAGGCTGGTTACCCATACTTTAGCCACCGATTACAGTAACAGCACTGAGATTGGCAAATTGTATGCGATGCTTGAGGCGTAATCTGTGCTGCATTTGTGTATAGCTTAAATTTCAAAGGAGTGGGGAGCATTAAATCTACATTATTCAATATTCAATATTTAAGAGCGCTGGCTGCAATTTTTGTTTTGCTGTTCCACGCAACAAATTTAATACAACAACAATTTACTTATGAGTACGCCTATAATATATTCCGTTTTGGGTATATGGGAGTTGATCTTTTTTTCGTTCTAAGCGGCTTTATCATCTGTTATATTCATTATGCCGATTTTGGTATAAGGTCAAAGTTTAAAATATTTTTTATCAAAAGGTTTACGCGAATTTTTCCGGTTTATTGGATAGTGTTTTTTCTGGTAGTTATTGTCCACTTTCTAATGCCTTCTTTTGGAAATGGAAATGAACGTAATATGACTGAAATCATACAATCGATGTTGCTCATTCCACAAGATCATCATCCGATTCTTGATGTTGCATGGACGCTTAGGCACGAAATGTTTTTTTACATTATGTTTGGATTGTTATTCGTCTTTAATAGAAATCGTATTATTTTCTCCATGCTTCTTGTTTTCTGGATCGGTATGTCCACGTATTCTTTATTATTCAAACCGCACCAGTCCTGGTTTTTATTTGAATATTTATTCAGCCCTCTGAATTTAGAGTTTATATTAGGGTGTTTAGTGGCTTTTATTGTTACCCAATATAATATCCATTTAAAAATGGCTGGAGCCAGTATATTTATCGGTTTCGGAGTGTTTTTGCTTTCATGTTTAAATGAATTTATGACTTTTATTGAAGCTGACAGGGTTATTAGATGGGGGATACCATCCGCACTATTAATACTTGGAGCAGCAGTAATCGACAAGAAATCGAACATTCGGGCAAACAAAACTTTGCATTATATTGGAAACGCATCCTACTCTATTTACCTTACCCATGTCCCTGCCATTTATTTTTTTATGATGGTTTTTAATAAATTGAACTTTTTTAATTTGTTCGGGTATTTTTCCGCAGTTACGTTGTGTGTTGCTTTGACTCTAGCTTCTGGGTGTGTATTTTATCAACTTATCGAAAAGCCCGTTTTAAAATTAGGAAAAAGATCTTTCCTCAAAGAACAAACTAAAACAAGGGAACACAGAACACACCGTATTTTCAAAAGCACCTAAGATCATATCGAAAAGGGGCGAAACTTATGGCAATTTTAATAACAGGGGGATCCGGTTATATCGGAAGCCATACCTGTGTGGAATTATTGACCGCAGGATATGAAATCATTGTAGTCGATAACCTTAGCAATAGCAGCTTAGAATCACTTAGGCGGGTAAAAGGAATAACAGAAAAAAACCTCAAATTCTATAAAGTCGATTTGCTTGACAGGGAAGACCTTGAGCAAGTATTTTCAGAAAATTATATTGAAGCCGTTATTCATTTTGCCGGGCTTAAAGCAGTAGGTGAATCGGTTCGTTTACCGCTATGGTATTATCACAACAATATCACTGGAACCCTTACCTTGTGCAAGGCGATGGAAAAGTACGGAGTTACCAAACTAGTGTTCAGCTCATCGGCTACCGTCTACGGCATGTCGGAGCGGGTACCCCTTACAGAGGATTTACAGCTTGGAGCAATGAACCCTTATGGAAAGACCAAACAGATGATCGAAGAAATTTTGCATGATCTGTACGTGTCGGACCGCAAGTGGGGCATTGCTCTTTTACGTTATTTTAACCCCATTGGGGCGCATAAGAGCGGACGCATAGGAGAGGATCCCAACGGTGTGCCCAACAATCTAATGCCCTATATGACTCAAGTAGCCGTCGGAAGGTTGAAAGAGCTGAAAGTCTTTGGCAATGACTATCCCACTTTGGACGGCACAGGTGTAAGGGATTATATCCATGTAGTGGACCTGGCGCTGGGGCATATGAAGGCGCTGGAAAAGGTCATGGCAACTACCGGTGTGGAAGCCTACAACCTAGGAACCGGGCGGGGATACAGCGTACTCGAAGTGGTCGCCGCCTTTGAGAAAGCAACCGGGAAACATATACCGTATACGATTACGAATCGAAGACCCGGCGACATAGGAATTTGTTATGCAGATCCAACCAAAGCTGAACGGGAACTGGATTGGGTTGCCGGGAAAGGAATTGACGAGATGTGCGCCGATTCATGGCGATGGCAGTCCAATAACCCGAACGGTTATCATGAAGAGGCTAAAATACTGGGAATATTTTGAAAATGAGGTTTTGTAAAATGAATATATCCGAGCTGACTCAGTATCAAATGAAAGAGATCATAATGAGTGCATACAAAATAGGAAATGAATCAGAAAATATTGCAGCGAAAGACCTCATACAAGAGATTAAACAACAGATCATTTCCGTCCTGAGGGAGGAAAAGACGTGCCCTTAACGAAGCGGCTTTTTGATTTGTTGGTTGCTATTCCGTTAATATTGCTGTTACTGCCGATTGTCATGATTGTTGCCGTTTTGATTAGATGGAAATTAGGATCACCCGTCGTATTTAAGCAGCAGCGTCCCGGATTACGCGGCAAACCTTTTTATCTTTATAAATTTCGAACGATGACGGATGCAAGGGACAGCGAAGGGAAATTATTGCCCGATTCTATAAGATTGACCAGGTTTGGCCAATTTCTCAGAAAATATAGTCTGGATGAATTTTTACAGCTGTTGAACGTTATTAAGGGCGATTTAAGTTTAGTCGGACCCAGGCCGCTGTTAATCGATTATTTACCCTTATATACGGAAGAACAAGCCAAACGGCATCATGTGAGGCCGGGAATTACCGGATGGGCTCAAGTAAACGGAAGGAATGGAATATCGTGGGAAGAGAAATTCAGGCTCGATGTATGGTATGTGGATAATCAAAGCTTCCTTCTTGATTTAAAAATATTAGCTTTAACCTTTATGAAAGTGCTGAAATCGGAAGGGATCCAAAACGCTAACCATGCAACTATGCCTTTTTTTGAAGGGAGTATGAACAATGTTGAACAATAGAATCAATATCTTGTTTACCAGTTCCGGCAGAAGGATGTCTTTGCTGCAGCATTTCAGGGAAGTGTACGAGCAAAAAAAAATAAACGGAAAAATCATGACCGCGGATTTGCGAGAAACGGCCCCCACCGCTTTTTTTAGCGATAAGCATTTTATTGTTCCTAGAGTAACGGAACAACATTATATATCTGAATTGCTTGAGATATGCAGGAAGGAGCAAATTGACATCATCATCCCGCTAATCGATACGGAACTGGTTGTATTTTCGGAGAATCGATATATGTTCGAAGAAATCGGCGTGAAGTTATTGGTTTCCAGTAAGGAATTGAACGAGATTGCATGCGATAAAAGCAAAGCGTATAAATTTTTCCTGGATAGGAATATCCCTACCCCTAAAGTATTTAGCGATGATGAAATTATGAACAAACAATACGAATTCCCGTTATTGATCAAGCCTCTTGACGGAAGTTCAAGCACAGGGGTTACCAAAATCAATAATGAAAAAGAGCTGCTGTTTTTTAAAGACTACATTCCCAATGCCATGGTCCAGGAATATGTTACGGGATCAGAGTATACGGTTGATGTAATGGTTGATTTCAACGGGAATATCAGAACGATTGTTCCAAGATTGCGCATAGAAACGAGGGCGGGGGAAGTCAGCAAGGGGGTTACCAGGAAAGATCATGAGATCATTTCCGCTGTACAAGATGTAGTTAAAGCTCTGCCTGGTCCGGTGGGTTGTATTACCCTGCAGTGCTTTAAGAAAGAAAATGGAGAAATTACTTTCATTGAAATTAATCCCCGTTTCGGCGGAGGAATTCCGCTCTCCATAGAAGCAGGCGCAAATTTCCCGTTGTGGGTCCTCCAAATGTGCTGCGGCCACACCTTCTCCGAAGAAGATTATACTTGGCGCGACAATCTGACGATGCTTAGATACGACGAGGCGGTCTTTACGGAGAGTATTCGACATGACCGTTAATGCGATGGTTTTTGATATGGACGACACTTTATATGAAGAAAAGGATTATGTGAGAAGCGGTTTTAAAGCGCTTGACCATTGGATGAAGAGGGAATTTCAAATCACCGGTTTTTATGAAACAGCATTGGACTTATTTCTCTCAGGCGAAAAAAGGCTTATTTTTAATAAAACGCTTGAGAAACTAAATATAGCTTATGGTGAGACGCTGATCGAGGAGATGGTGGATGTTTATCGATCCCATGAACCCGATATTCATCTGCTGGATGACGTCAAGTGGGTTTTTGAAAATTTGCAGGATACGGTCAAAATCGGCTTAATCTCGGATGGATACTTGGTTTCGCAGGAAAAGAAGGTCAATGCGCTGAAGCTTGAGGAGAAATGCCACTCGGTTATTCTTACAGACAGATGGGGGAAAGAGCATTGGAAGCCCAGCCATGTTCCTTACGAACAAGCAAGCCGGGAATTAAAGCTTCCGCATGATCAGTGTGTTTATATCGGTGATAATGCAAATAAAGATTTTGTAACTGCGAAGAGACTAGGCTGGACAACTATCCATATAGATCGAAAGGATGGATTATATTCCGGGATTGCAGTTGAACAGGAATATAAGGCCCATTATACAATCGATGATTTGAGACAAATATCGGGTCTGCCTATGCTAAAACATATGTTTACCTATGCTCATGACTGAATCGGAAACGATAAGCCGCCGTGCCTTTTTGAAAAAAGTATGCTTAAGTTTGCTGGGATTGGGAACGATGGGAGCTTTCTACATCATGGAAGAACGATTTTGGTATCAGATTCGGAAGGTTCATCTTACAATCGGAAATCTTCCGGAAGCCTTTAAGGGCTGGAAAATCGTCCAATTTAGCGATGTTCATTTTGGCTTTTACTATGGAGCCAAACAATTTCGCCGTGTTGTAAGGATCATCAATGACTTGAAGCCCGATATCCTGTTCTTTACCGGTGACCTGCTGGATAGGGAATGGTCGGAACAACTGGAGCTGCCTTCTATTATTCCGCTGCTTCAGGCGTTGAAAGCACCCCGCGGTGGAAAATGGGCTGTTCTTGGGAATCATGACTACATGTCAAAAAATAACGTCATCCAGTTATTACAAGATTCGCAATTTCGTGTTCTGATCAACAGTCATGACTATATCGATTATAACCGGCAGCATCTGTATATTGCGGGAGTAGATGATTATCTATTCGGCAAATTCGATATAAAAAAAACACTTCAAGGCTTGTCTGATCAGGATTGCGTTTTATTGCTGGCTCATGAACCCGACCTGGCGGACATTAGCTGCAAATTCGAAATCAGCGCCCAATTTTCCGGGCATTCTCATGGAGGCCAGATTCGGCTGCCCTTTTTCAAACCGTTCTTCACTCCGGAACTGGCACAAAAATATATAGACGGTTTATATGCTGTTGGTGAAAGCAAAATGCCTTTGTACGTAAACCGCGGGGTTGGAACCAGTAATTTCCCGGTTCGCCTATTTTGTAGACCGGAAATAACCATTTTTTATTTATCCTGATCCATGATTGACAGAGAAAGGTTGTGCTGAAATGCCGGTGATTACAGATAAAAGAAAAATTTATCTTTCCCCTCCCCATATGAGCGGGAATGAACTTACATATATCCAGGACGCCTTTGATACCAATTGGATTGCCCCGCTTGGCCCGCACGTCGATGCATTTGAGAAAGAACTGGCATCCTATGCCGGGGTTAACGCCGCTGCGGCAGTCAGTTCGGGAACTGCGGCGATTCATTTGGCGCTGCGGTTGATCGATGTAAAAGAAGGAGACACGGTTTTTTGCTCAAGCCTTACATTTGTAGCGAGCGCCAATCCGATCATTTATTTGGGAGCCATACCGGTATTTATCGATTCGGAGCCCGAAACATGGAACATGTCTCCTCAAGCATTAGAAAACGGACTGCAAGATGCGGCTCAAGAAGGAAATTTGCCGAAAGCGGTCATCGTCGTTAACTTGTATGGCCAAAGCGCAAAAATGGACGAAATTGTCGCGTTATGCGATACATTTAATGTCCCCGTCGTTGAAGACGCGGCGGAATCGCTTGGCTCCATCTACAAAGGGAGAGCAAGCGGGTCATTCGGCAGATTTGGCGTATATTCATTTAACGGAAACAAGATTATTACGACTTCAGGCGGGGGGATGCTGGTTTCCAATGACGTCGACGGATTAGAGAAGGCTCGCTTTCTGGCCGCTCAAGCACGGGACCAGGCCGCTCACTACCAACATAGCCAGATGGGATACAATTATCGAATGAGTAATGTGCTGGCGGCGCTTGGCAGAGCTCAGTTAGAGGTTTTGGAAGAGAGAGTCCGTGCAAGAAGAACCATTTTTAAACGGTATGATCAAGAGTTATCCCGCTTGCCTGGAATTCGGTTTATGCCGGAAATGGCCGGTACACGGTCGAATCGTTGGCTTACCGCTTTAACGCTGGAGGTGAAAGAAGCAGAGGCAACGATCGAAGCTTTGTTACAATCTTTAGCGGAAGAAAATATCGAAGCCCGTCCTGTTTGGAAACCGCTTCATTTACAGCCGCTTTTTGAAGGGGCCAAATATTACCCTCATAGCGACGGCGAGAATGTTTCCGAGCAATTGTATAGAACGGGAATGTGCCTCCCATCCGGGTCTCAGATGACGGAAGAAGAGCAAATGAGGGTTATCGATTGCATTAAATGTTCTTTATAAAGAACAATAAACAAAGGGGGAATCCACCATGTGCGGAATCGTGGGGTATATCGGAAATGAGGACGCTAAAGAAATTTTGGTAAAAGGATTAGAGAAATTGGAATACAGAGGATATGATTCTGCCGGAATAGCCTTATTGAATGACAATGGCGTACATGTTTATAAAGAACAAGGTCGGATTGCGGCACTTCGCCAAGCGATCGATCAGCAAGTGACGGGAACGGTAGGAATCGGCCATACCAGATGGGCGACACATGGCGAGCCAAGCCGCAAAAATGCGCATCCTCATCAAAGCAGCAGCAGCCGGTTTACGATCGTTCATAACGGAGTGATTGAAAATTTTAAAGAAATCAAACGGCAATATCTGGCTCATGTGCCATTCGTCAGCGATACGGATACGGAAGTCATTGTACAACTTATGGAGAAATTAGTGGACACCGGATTGCCAACGGAGGAAGCTTTTCGACAAGCTCTCAGGCTGTTAAAAGGTTCTTATGCTATAGCTTTAATGGATAGGGATGAACCCGAAACCGTTTATGCCGGCAAAAATAAAAGCCCGTTACTCATCGGCCTTGGCAGGGACTTTCATGTAATCGCCAGCGATGCAATGGCGATGCTGCAGCTTACGAATCAGTTTGTTGAATTAATAGATGAGGAAATGGCGATTCTTCGGCAAAAGTCCAAAACCATAAAAAACTTATCGGGGGAGACGCTTCAACGGAGGCCGTTTACTGTCAAACTGGATGCAAGCGATATCGAAAAGGGACCCTACCCGCATTATATGCTGAAAGAAATTGACGAACAGCCCTTTGTCATCCGGAATGTAGTTAGCAAGTATCAAAACGGCAATGGCGAAATTACAATGGATCATGCCATCCGCGAAGCAATAAAAGAAGCTGACCGCCTCTATATCATTGCGTGCGGCACGAGTTATCATGCCGGATTGGTTGGAAAGCACCTTATTGAGAAGATTGCCGACATACCGGTAGAAACCCATGTTGCCAGCGAATTTTTATATAACAGACCGATCCTGTCGAGCAGACCGCTTTTTATTTTTATATCTCAAAGCGGGGAGACGGCGGATAGCAGAGGGGTGTTGGTGGATATCAAAAAAATGGGATATAAAGCGTTGACGATTACCAACGTACCGGGTTCCACTTTATCCCGCGAAGCGGATTACACGCTATACACGCATGCCGGACCTGAGATCGCGGTAGCGTCAACAAAAGCCTATACGGCGCAAATTGCAGTATTAGCCTTGCTTGCTTTTGACAGTGCGCGAATAAAAGGAAAAGCTCTGGATTTGAATCCTGTTCATGAATTAAGCTTAGCGGCGAATGCAATGGAAATTATGATTAACAAAAAAGAAAAAATGGAAGAGATCGTCTGGGAGTTTTTAAATGTGTCGCGCAATTGCTTTTTTATAGGCCGCGGAATTGACTATTTCGCTTGTCTGGAAGGCGCTTTAAAGCTTAAGGAGATTTCTTATATTCAAGCGGAGGGATTCGCCGGCGGGGAATTAAAGCATGGAACCATTGCACTAATCGAGGATGGGACTCCCGTAATCGCGCTTGTGACACAATCTCATATTAAGGGAAATATCAGGAGCAATGTGCAGGAAGTGATGGCGCGAGGGGCTCATGTTTGCATGATTAGCATCGAGGGGATAGAGGAGAAGAAAGATCAAATCGTCATGCCTGCTGTTCATGAAGTTCTGACACCGCTTGTGTCGGTCATTCCTTTGCAATTAATGGCTTATTATGCGGCGGTATATCGAGGGTGTGATGTGGACAAGCCTAGAAATCTTGCCAAAAGCGTCACTGTGGAGTGATGAGGATGATGATCGGAAGCAATATTACCGCCATCCGCAAACAAAGGGGGCTTACTTTGTCCGAGCTTTCGGTACGGACCGGCATTTCCAAGTCCTATTTAAGCAACATAGAAAGAAACCTCAAACAGAATCCGTCTATTCATGTTATGGAAAGAATCGCAATGGCTTTAAAGGTAGATCTCGAAACATTGCTGCAAATTGCCGCAGATGTGGAAATAAAACAGCAGCTTGACAAAGAGTGGATGGATTTTATTAGTGAGTTGAAACAATCAGGTATCGAAAAAGAACGGATTCATGAGTATAAAATTTTGATCGAGTTTATGAAATGGCATAATGACATAATCAAGCCGGAATGACGAAAAGCCCCTTAGGGGCTTTTGTTGTTCTTTATATAAGGCTGGTTTGTTCGTTGGAATGAATTCTGGTATAATAACATAAATGCTAAGTTATTATCACTTCATTAGAGGGAAGGTCCTAAATGATCGGTAAACGTGTTCAACAACTGAGGAAAGAAAAGGGTATGTCTCTTACAGAACTGGCGGAACGCGCAGGGGTAGCTAAGTCCTATATCAGCAGCTTGGAGCGGGACATTCAGAAAAACCCTTCGATTCAGTTTCTTGAAAAAATCGCGGCTGTATTAAAGGTGCCTGTTGACAGGCTAATTGACCAGGAAGATACGGTCTTGAATGACCGTGAGCTTGATCAGGAATGGTATGATATTATCAAAGAAGCTATGACATCCGGGGTTGACAAGCAGCAGTTTCGGGAGTTCCTGGAATTCAATAAATGGAGAATGAACCGTCCTAACGACGACTAGGTTCATGATCTTCTTTTCTTTAGTAACGCCTCTGTTTTTCTCTCCTCTTTTACACCTCCGTAGTACTAATAAATCCCACCGCTCATTTTTGTGTAGGCATATGTACATTTTGCACAGGGAGAACGGAACTTCTCAGAAACTCGCGAATGTCATCCATGCTGATCCCGAGATTACGGGCAGTTAAAATAAGATCAATCCACTCCACATCAAGCTCCTCGATGTCCGTCTGGTTTGCCATACTCACAGGTAATCCCTCCTGAAACATTCCATTATGATACAATCTGTATCATCTAATGTATTATCGCATGTTTTATCAGCAAAATCAATCCCGTTTATTATAAAAATTATACATTTTGTATCATATTTATGGGGTTAAAAAAGGGGAGGGGCAGCCACGCTTCCAGAAGGGCTGCACAAACGAGAAGGCTTAGAACAAACGGTCGAGTAAAGCTTGCTTTCAGGTCGTGGAAGAAGCAGGCTCATTCGCATCCATCTTACTTCCGCCATAGAGAGCAGGTCGGCCAATTGACAAATAGGTTATGCCATAATTTTCTGTAATGTTCTTCATTTCACTCCAGGAAAACATATTTCTGCCATCGACAATCAGACCTGAACGGAGTTTTCTGCTGATTTTATTCCAATCCAGAAGACGGAATTCATCCCACTCGGTTAAGATAATGATTGCATCGCAAGAGTCTATTGCTGTGTATAGATCATTATGCAAAATGACCTCCTTGATCGGATAATTCCGAATTAACGGATCATAGGCATGAACGGTTGCGCCTTCCGCTAAGCACATTCGGGAGATAGCTAATGAGGGGGCTTCACGGATGTCGTCCGTCATGGGTTTGAAGGTGAGTCCCAAAAGTGCGATACGGGCGCCCTGAAGTGTTTTCATCGCGGTTTTCAATTTATTTACGATGATTTGCGGCTGCCTTGTGTTGATCCGTTCGGTCGAATCGATTAAAGGGAGCTCGCAGGCGACAGCTTTCCCCAGTGCTTGAAGCGCTTTGATATCCTTCGGGAAACAGGAACCACCATAGCCGATTCCACTTTGCAGGAAATGGGCTCCAATTCTCCGGTCAGCTCCCAAGCCCTTAGCTACCTCATCCACATTGACCCCAAGCTTGTCACTCAGATTGGCCATCATATTAATAAAGGAAATTTTCATAGCTAAAAAGGCATTTGACGAATATTTGATTAATTCTGCGCTGCGTCTGTTACAAAAATAAATCGGGGACGATATGTTCCCGTACAGGTCGTTCATGATCTTTCGCGCCTCTTCGGTTTTACAGCCAACGACAATGCGATCAGGGTGAAAAAAATCATGAACGGCGTTCCCCTGACGAAGAAATTCAGGATTATGGACCACATCAATGATCCGGTCATGAGCATGAATGCTGTTTTGCAGCACGGCCTCAACGCTATCGCTTGTGCCAACAGGTATGGTGCTCTTAATGACAAGCAGTTTTTTTCCGTTACTGTATTGGGCGACAAGGTTTACCACAGACCACAGTTGAGTTAAGTCCGCTTCTCCATCGGAGCGGGATGGGGTGCCGACGGTTATAAACAAAATATCGGATTGCTCAATGGAAAAGGCCATATTTGTTGTAAAACGAATGCGGCCGCTGTTTAATGCCTCCCGAAGAAGCGGTTCCAGCTCTTCCTCGAATAGGGGTAACCCTCCTGATTCTAGGATAGCCATTTTCTCGCTGGCGGTATCGGCACAAATCACTTCATGACCCATGGAAGCAAAACAGACTCCGGTGACCAAACCCACGTACCCTGACCCGATTATCGTTAATTTCATAAAATCCCTCCTACTTTAGGCAGAATACCACTGATTTTTGGATTTATTTGCAACACTCGCAATTTGTTCGTACCTTTGAAGAAGGCCGTCTAATATAGCATCCCAGGATTGGGAAAGTGCGTATTTTCTAGCTTCGAACCCCATCGTATTCAGGAGATCGGGGTTATGCATGATCTTAGTAATTGCCTGAACAAACGCTTTTCCATCGCGCGAAGGACAGAGCATTCCGGTCTTTCCATTGTGAATGATTTCTTGCACCCCTCCAGCTTGTGCGCCAATGGCAGGGGTTCCGGAGGCTAGAGATTCAAGCACTACATTTCCGAAGGTTTCGGTACTGGATGGAAACACCAATAAGTCGGCAGAAGCATACGCCTCCGCCAGCTCTTCTCCGGTTAAATATCCGGTAAAGGTTACGTTAGCTGGAACCTGAGTACGCAATTCGGGGAGGAGAGGGCCATCCCCTACGAGCAGCCAATGAGCGTTATTTCTTAAGGATTCCGGCAAATTCATCATGATCTCCAGCAGAATATCGATATCCTTTTCCGGGGCAAAGCGTCCGACATATAAAAAAAGATAACGTTCACTGATCCGATACTTTTCACGAAGTGAGGGATTTCGTTTATCGGGATGAAAAAGATGGCAATCTACGCCGCGCGACCACAGCTCCACTCTGGATATGCCCTGCTCCATCAATTGTTCCCTTGTTTCGTTAGACGGCACTAATGTGGCAAGGCAAGATTCATGAAACCAGCGGATGTAGCGCCAGAGCCAAGGGGCGGCAAATTTTAAATTATAGTAATTCAGATAACGGTCAAAATGAGTGTGATACGAAGCGACATGAGAGACTCCAAACTTTCTTCCATAATGAAGACCGCATAATCCCATATTAAAGGGGGTCGCAATGTGAATAAGGTCAGGCTGGAACTGATGAAGCTGGTTTCGGATCATCAAATAATTGGGCACGGCAATCCGGCATTCCGGATATAAGAAAAAGGGGATACTGGAAAAACAGTGGATATTGCTTTTGAACAAATCATCTTCTACACCTTTCGGAATAAATACCTGATGAGGCACATGACGATGTTCCAAATGCTTAACCAGCCTTTTTAAGGTCAGGGCGACTCCATTGACCTGGGGGTAAAAAGTGTCAGAAAATAGTGCGATACGCATTGGATCACTCCCCAATCATCGTGTATGTTCAGAAATCGAACTACTATTTATTGTAGAGGCGATTTTTTAAGCGAGTATTAGCGTGATGTTGAGAATTATTAAAAATTGAATAAGCGGTTCAATAAATTACAAAATCTTAACTTAATTAAGACTCTGCGTTTATTCTTTCTAGTTACAATAAAAACACCATCAAAGGAAAGTCATGTTGTGCCGATGGTCAGTCCGGGATATTTACAACGAAAGGTGTGGTGCAAATGAGCAAGCCCGTAGAAAGTTTACAAATACAGCCTGCGACTCTTGCGGTCAAACTGGCGGAGAGATCGGATGAAATTGAACAGGCATTTCGTTTGAGGTATCAGGTATTTGCCGAGGAAGAACACAACGCTAACCTGTGGAATGACTCCGGTATGGAGCAGGATCGATTTGACGAATACTGCGATCATCTCATTGTTACGGATCTGAGCTCTAACACTGTTATAGGCACATATCGTTTGCTGCCTGGACCCAGGGCGATGCAGCACTGCGGCTTTTATTCGGAAACGGAATTTGATTTATCCCGATATGAAGCTTATAAGTGGAACAGTCTGGAATTGGGCAGAAGCTGCATTGCACCGGAATACCGCAACGGAAAAGCGATTCAGATGTTATGGGAAGGCATTGCCGATTATATCAAGCAAAGAGGGTATCCGTACTTGATTGGATGTGCAAGCGTTACGATGAATTCGATTGGAGAATTGAACGAGCTGTACAGCATGCTCAAATCCGGCAACGCCATCACGGAGCGCTTTGGAATCAAACCGCTCGAAACGCACCGCATCCATGAATTGCAAATGGTGGATATCTCATTTACTGAAAAAGAGCTGTTCCGTAAACTGCCTCCGCTTATGAAGGGTTATCAATGGCTTGGGGCGGAGATCGCAGGAGATCCGGCCTATGATCATGTGTTCCGTACAACCGATTTTTTCATTGTGCTGGATACGGCAAAAATGACAAGCCGATATAAACGCCGTTTTCTGGGTTAGGTTAATCGCGCCTTAGACAGAGGGGGATTTCATATGTACAGTTGGATAGGAAGATTAACGAAAGATGAGCGGCGGCTGCAAGGAATCGGGCGATGGCTCCGGTTCATCCCTCGTTGGCTCTTATTGACCGTTTGCTTCTTGGCAAGCTGGCTGATGTTTCTAGGCGCCGCAAACTTCAGAAAAAGCGTTACGCGAAATATGACCCAGCTGCTTGACGTCCCTTTGCCCCGGATTCATCGTTATTGCAGATCTTATTTTCAGCATATCCTGATTACCCTTTATGAAATTGTTGCCGATTCTTATGATCTCAGGCGGAATGCTTCGAACCGTTTTGAATTGGATGGGGAAAGCCACTTGGAGGATGTATTAAACCGGGGTAAAGGTGCGATTCTATTCGCTCCCCACAGCGGAAACTTTTTTTGTTATTACGGGTACCTTTCCCAAAAGTATCCCTGCTTGACTGTCGCCACGGCCGGGAGCAAGGAGCTTCGTCCCCTGTATCTCATGTTCCAACGGTTGGGATGCGAGGGTTTGGACTATGATCATACGCCGCCTCTGACGATCATCCGGAAATTGCGGAGGCATTTGAAGGAAAACGGAGTCGTTTTTCTGCTTGGAGATTTTTATCGTCAAGCTTTCCCTATAGCGAATTTTTTTAACCGGGAGACAAGAAGCCCTAACGGAACGGCAGCGCTCGCCCTGGAGCAAGGGGTTCCGGTCATTCCTTTTCATGGATACCGCATTCGGGGATTCAGACATCGTCTTGTTTTCGGAAGTCCTATATATCTGCACGAGCAATTTCAAGTTGGCCAGCGCATAGAGGCTACGAATGAATTAAATAAAGTATTGGAGCGACACGTGGTTGCTGTTCCGGACCAATGGTTTTACTGGTTTAATGTCGATGAAAGATGGGGGTAATGAAAACGTGGACACAGGCAGCCATCTGGCAATTGGCGTAACGTTGGCGGGACTCGCTTATTTAGATCCGGTCGTGGCACAAAATCCGGGCCTGGCGCAGGCCGTCATGATCGGTACTTTAATAGGTTCGAATGCTCCTGATTTTGATGCTGTACTTCGTTTGAAGGGCTTTTCTTGTTACATTCGGTATCACAGGGGAATTACCCACTCCATTCCCGCTTTATTCATTTGGCCGGCTTTCATTTCACTGCTGTTATCGCTTGCTTACAATTCTTTAAATTGGTGGCCTCATCTATATATCTGGAGCTTTATTGCAATCGTGCTTCATGTATTCCTTGATCTGCTGAATGTATATGGCGTTCAGTGCATGCGGCCTTTTAACGAGAAGTGGTTTCATTTGGATATTCTATCTATTTTTGAACCGCTTTTATTTTTGGTTCATGCTTCCGGATTAGTCTTATGGTTGATCTTGGGGCATGACCCTGCACAAGTGTTTTCATGGGTGTATGCCCTCAGTTTTGTGTATATCGGGTTGCGGGCGTGGTATCATTATCTCTTGCTGAGAAGAGTAAAACGATTCTTAAATGTCAAAGGAATTTATCATGTTTTGCCGGATTTGCTCGGGTACAAATGGAGTTTCGTCGTCGAAACAGACCATTGCTTCTATACCGGAAAGATTGTATTTCATCAAATAACTCTTGAAGATCAATATACAAAAGAAAAGAATAATGAAGTGGTACAGGCTACTATGGGCATTGACGGAGTTCGGGCATTCCTGGGCTTTGCCCAGCGAATTCATGTCACATGGAGCGAATTAAAGGACGGCTACGAGGTGATCTGGAGTGATGTTCGTTTCTGGTATAATCACAAACTACCATTTGGAGTAGTGGTTCGGCTGAATCGAGATTTAGAGGTCGTTGATTACAATCTTGGATGGCGAAAAAAAGCATGGTCTCCCCCGTTCGTGTAAACATATAGATGATGTTGACCTGCGGCTCACTGAAGCCAGCAGGTTTTTTATTTGAATGAGGCTATTTATAAAATGTTCTTTATAAAGAACGATGATGGTGTTATAATTTCATAAGGAAAATGAAAAAAAGTACAGAGGTGAATATGGGGTATGTCGAATCGCTATGAAGAATTAGACTCATTAAGAGGATTAGCCGCATTATCTGTTTTATTTAGTCACATGTATCTGTTATTTCACGAAACGCTTATATCTGAATTGTTGTTTGAGTTCGGTATATTACGTATTGCGGTTGCTGGCAGCGAAGCCGTAATACTTTTCTTTATATTGAGCGGATTTGTTTTATCGCTTCCATTCTACTCTAACCGGCAGGTCAATTACGGAGCATATGTAATAAGACGGTTTTGTAGAATATATACTCCTTACATAGCGGCAATTGGACTTGCTATTCTATGTAGGGAATTATTTTATTCGGGTAAGGTTGCTGGTTTGACTAATTGGTTTAATGGAAGCTGGGGGAGTGAAGTAGATGCAGGACTGGTAACAAATCACCTGCTGTTAATCGGTACATTCTCCAGCAACCTTAATAACATCGTATGGTCATTAGTTCATGAAATGAGAATATCCTTGGTCTTTCCGTTTATTATGTTCTTATTAGTTCGCGTCAACTGGAAAATAGGTATTGCGTTCGGAATCATGCTGTCAGGTGCTGCTGTTGTTTACTCATCCGTGACGAACGTAAGCTTTGCGGGAACAGAACTGTATTCTACGATTCATTATTGTGCAATGTTTGTATTTGGAGCTTTACTTGCAAAGTATCGTGATGAAATCAGAAAAAAAATAGTAACTTTAAGTTCGAGGAACAAAATCATGCTGTTCTTTATTGGAATAATTTTATATGTATACGCTCATCCGTCATTTATTGTAAATATCATATTTCAAGGTATTAAACCATTCTATAGAACTGTGCTAGATTCATGGTTCGTGTCTTTGGGCGCTTCAATTCTAATCATATTTGCAATTTCATCCAGCCCATTCTCCAAAATATTAAAAAATAAATTTGTTAACTATATAGGAAAGATATCATACAGCTTATATTTAATACATCTTCCTATATTATTGTCATGCGTACATTTGTTTCACCATACAATTCCACTTTGGGCAATATGTTTGATAGGTGTTAGTTTAACACTTGCCTGTTCAAGCATGATGTATTATTTAATTGAGAAACCGGCTATTAAGCTAGGGAAGCTTTTGACAAGACCGATTGTTAAAGACAGTACAAAACGTAGTATGATGTCGGGGAACGATTCTTTAAAGAAAAAATCTATTTCCAACTGAATTAGATAGTTTTGGTTTGTCTAAAGCTAACCGTAATGATTACCCGTCGATAATTTTGGTCTTTAAACACTACATATAGATTCGTTTCGGGAATATCCCACCGGTTGGGAGCTTTGTGTTTTTTCTAATTCGTTGGGACCTATCGTAGATCATGAATCAAAACCTCGCAAACCGTAAAAACCGTGATTTTCAGCGTATGATGTACTGGGAAAATTTACCCCGGGTTTCCGTATGTTTCCCCAAGTTGTCATTCATTTTTCCTTTGCAGGCAAACCTTACTTTACTGCCTAAGTCAAGGTTATACCTTTCATCATTTTCTCATGAAATTCTAATAATAACTAATTATTCTAGGCGTGGACTGGGTTTTTGCCCATATTAGAAAATAGTGGAAAAACGCACCTGTGTTAAGATGATATCAGGTGGCCGCCTAATTATTTGACTTAGAAGGAGGATACTCCATTCATGAGATTCATGAGAAATCGTCTTGCCAAATTACTATTAGCGTTCAGCATTAGTTTTTCATTGCTCATATCGGGAAGTATGGTCATCCATACGCCATCTGCTCAAGCAGCGTCTGTAACTGCCGCTAAGGCAGATAAAATCATTCGTACAGCGCAGTCATACAAGGGAAAAGTAAAATATCGTTACGGCACTAGAGATTCCAAACGATTAATTTTTGATTGCTCATCCTTTACACAATTTGTTTTCAAGAAAAATGGAATCGATATCCCATGGGGGTCGAGTGCACAAGCCCGAGTTGGAGCCCCGGTTAAGAATAAAGCACAGCTAAAAAAAGGTGATTTGGTCATGTTCAGCGTTAGTAAGCCAGGCCGTATTAACCATGTAGGAATCTATATTGGCAGTGGAAAATTCATCCACAACTCACCGAGCTCCGGGGTTGCCATATCAGATTTAAATTCCGGTTTCTGGAAAAACAAATATATTACAGGTCGTCGTTTATAGAATACGAATCACAAAAATAACTTAGTCAGACCCGCACTGCGGCAGCTGACTAAGCTTATTTTTGTTGCTGCTGTGAACGTACATTCGAAGAATATCCGACTTAAAAGTAGGTATAACTCTCCGTTGACCACCATTAGATTTGAGCTTTCTAAACAATATCCCAATTTACTGAAAATGTCCTAGCTTCGATACCGCTTAGTGTATTGAAACGCAGGTGTAGTGCGGATTTGGGAGAACATCAAAATTAGGGTCATAGCAGGTGGTTTGATTAATGATCTTGGCTATGATTCTGATTCGTTCGATTATGAACATCCAATGTATCATCGAACTGGAAGGGCTGATATAGCAATACAAATTAGCAAAAATGAGTTCCTGTATATTGAAACGAAAAAAGGCACTCATAAAATAACAGAAGTTGATATTATCCAACTAGCAGATTATATGAACCAAAAAAGTATAGAGTGGGGACTGTTGTCTAATGGAAAAGAATATCTATTACTTAACAACAAGATCGAACCCATGATGCTAGAAAACACAGAGAATACAGCATTAATAGACAAGATTGTGTTTCATATAGACATATTTTCTAATAAGGAAACTAAGTTTTTTGAGTACCTAAGCAGAGAGTCTCTGTTTGAATCTAAAGTAACACAGTATTTTAGAGACATCGCTCAATTCAGAGCGTTTAAATATCCAAGAGGTAAAGGTAATTGGAATCCATATAAAGGTACTTTATATAGCTTTTTTACATATTATGCGGCTAAAGAAAAAAAATATAGAGATTTAGAAGAGATTAGAATTGATGATTTCGAGAGTTTTCTTAGTCGTGAACAGAAGTATAAGGAAAACACAGGTAAAAGTGTGAACTCACAAGAAACCTTTAACAATAAATATTCTCATATTCGTTCAATGTTTAATGAATTAAAAAGACGGAAACATATCAGGAGTCATCATTTTGAAGAAGAAAGAAGAAAATTAGTAGATAATTTAACGTACTCAAGTGTTGGTAAGGACAAAAATCATTTGACATATCATAATGTAAAGAGTGCAATTGATTACTTATCTTCAATAGAAAAGCCCACCCGAAGCTTAATTATTTTCATGTTGAGTGTTTATGCAGGTTTAGAAAGATCGCAATTAATGAATCTTAATTGGAGTATGTTTGATAAAAACAGAAAAAAGCTTAGTATTGAAGGCAGAGAAATCCCCTTACCTTACAAAATCACGGTATTACTCAAGGAATTAGAGGAAGAAAATAAGAAGAATAAAATAAAGGGTAACTTTTTATTTTACACTTTTTATAAGCAGAAATATAATAAAATCACAGAGAGTTCCATTAATGCCGTTTTTGACAGGCTTAGCAAGATAGATGAGAATGACAGCAAATGGTCTTATTTTTCACCTCAATATGTTCGTAATTCTCTTGTTGAAAGATTGTTTTACAGCGGTTATTCAATTGAAGAAATTGTTTATATCACAGGAATGGACTTGGTAAATGTTTCAGGTATACTGCCTTATCATGTTATATGTTCTCATGTAAATTTATCGAGAAATAATAAAGGAAGAAGGCATCCATTTATAGATTTATTGGAATAATTGCTCTTAGCCACTACTCATAAGGGGTGTATCATTTGCTAGCTTTTATTGATGAAAGTGGATTCCCGCATCCGAATGATGATACTGAACGACCTGTATTAGCTGCAGTTTGTATCCCAAAAGAACAAATACGAAATATTCTCGCCAGAATGTATAACATCAGACAAGATGTCTTTGGAAGAGACGATTATGAATTAAAAGCCTCCAACGTCCTAAATAAAAAATCAGTTTCGCATTTTCAACAGCGAAAAAATTTTACTGATCGTGTAGTTGATGAAGTACTCTGCGGCATTCTTGGTATCAAGATTTTTGCTATTGTAATGAATAGACCGGAAAACGTGCCAACATTTAATACAATCTATTTCCAGAATCATTACAGGTTTCTTTTACAGAGAATAAATGCTTATGCACATTCACAAAGGAAACATTGTATTGTGGCATTTGATTCACAAGATGAAGGAAATGACAAGATCATATCTAACCGCATGAAAAATTATCTCTTTCGCTCACAAGAAGGAAGGGAATCAATAACTTCTATTGTCGAATCCGCTTTTTTTGTTAGCTCAAAGGTCGAGGATGGAATCCAACTTGCTGATCTTTGTGCAGGGGTAATAAGGAAGTATCATGAAATAAATCTAAGTAATTCTGAACAGACTCCATATATAAATTGGCTCGAAACTTTATATATAAAAATTTCCGGCTTATCAGTAAATTTGAATTCGCCGGGAACAAGGCAACTTCTGTATGGTATTTATCAGATGCCAGAACGAATGCTTTTTGAAGAATAAGGGAATTGGATTTGATTTAAAAAGTAAAACATGATATTATCTTTTTAAGACTGGTGTTGTGGTTCCGTTCTGGGGCTGCCTCGTGCTAGTCTTTATTTATTTTATACAGTTGGTAACACGTCTCGATTCCGACAGAGAGAATACATTGGTTGGCTGACGCAATATGGGCCTAGCTTAATACTTACAAGAAAATTCCCCATCCCTCATCATCTTCTCCCGGAGAGATTGTCCGATGAGAGTACGGGGGATTTTTTTCTTATCCCGAACATCGAAATCGCGATGATAAGTACTGCAGTTCCTCCCTGTATTTCATCACGGACCTTCGGGAGATTTGAATTTTTTCCTCTACTAATTCTCCATAATTTGCCGATCGGAGAGCGGTTTCCTTCTATCCTCGTTTTGAATAAGCAGCTTGATTTTGGCTTTTACGCTTATCATCCAGGAACATTATGACTTAAACGTTCGGCCTTTGGTAGTAGACTCATGGCGGCGTTGTCATTTACAAGGAGTTCATCCTTTCCTGACAAAGTCAAACATTCTTTTATCCGATTCCATATTGAGCGGACTAAAGGATTTTATACGGAACCCCTTTCCGGAAAATCAATAGATTTTCGGGATTTTTTTGTTCTCATGCTTCAAGTCGAGAGTCCAATTGAATGAACACGGTCTCGTCGATCAAATCATCCGAATTCCGGAGCGCGAGAAAGTGGCTTCACATGCGCTGGAGTTAGAGATTAGGGAAAGCGGCAAAACCTCCAAGCAATCGCAGAAGGATGAAAAAATTTGTCGAAATAAAGGATTTATAATATCCAATGTGGAATAAATTATTTCAAATAATAAAAGCGCTTTCATCAATGCTGAAGTTGATTTTCCCATATGGTAACGACAATCGTGCAAACGGGTTGGAGGCGATTGCGGAAAAAACGATAACGACTGAAAAGGAATTGCGCGAGGAACTTAATGAAATAAATAATTGCGGGTATGCTCTATGCCGCAAAAGATATCCGAAAGTGATGACTAGGGAGGAATGGACGTGAATACCGGAAAGATTCCCTCATGGGAGGGTCACTTGGCCCGGGCTGAACAGACGGGAAAGGGCGTAGAGCCGTTGACAGTTTTGGATCCGGGTATCTCTGTGGAAGAAGCTTATCACGTACAGCTGAAAACAATTGAAAGAAAAGTAGGGGCCGGCGCTAGAGTAGTAGGCAAAAAAATCGGACTGACTTCGCTCGCGATGCAGAAATTACTCGGAGTGGATCAGCCGGACTACGGACATTTGCTGGACACCATGGTCGTTGAGAACCATGGTGAAATCCCTTTTAGCCGGGTATTGCAGCCGAGAGTGGAAGCGGAAATTGCCTTTCTGCTGAAGCGCGATTTGATTGGTCCCCGGGTATCGGCCATGGACGTTCTGCTAGCTACCGATTACATCATGCCTGCATTGGAAATCGTAGACAGCCGGATTGCCGACTGGAAAATCAAACTGCAGGATACGATCGCCGATAATGCCTCCTCCGGATTGTATGTTCTTGGCGGAAAACCTGTCAAAGCGGATCAAGTTGATTTGGTTCAATTGGGCATGGCGTTTTATAAGAACGGTGAAATTTATAACACTGGCGTCGGGGCTGCGGCACTGGGCAATCCTGCTAGTTGTGTAGCCTGGTTGGCCAATAAACTGTTTGAATTTGGCATTACGCTCAAATCTGGCGAAGTCATTCTGTCCGGAGCTCTTTCGGCTGCGGCGAATGCTGAACCCGGGGATTACTTCAGCGCACGATTGGCGCATTTAGGCGAAGTAGGGGTAAGGTTTACAGCTTGATTTCGGCTTGGTTCCAGGAAAGAGAGGGAATGAAAATATGTCCAAAGTAAAAGTGGCTATTCTAGGTTCCGGAAATATCGGAAGCGATTTAATGGTAAAGCTGATGCGTTCCAATGTCTTGGAATTAACGGCGATGATCGGGATCGATCCGGATTCGGACGGCCTTCGCAGGGCTAAAGATGCGGGTTATGAAGTGTTTGTCGGCGGATTAAAAGAGTTTTTGCAGAATCGTCCGGAACTGGCGGATATTGTGTTTGATGCAACTTCAGCCAAAACACATATCCGGCACGCCAAAATGCTGAGGGAAGCCGGCAAATTGGCGATCGATTTAACTCCGGCTGCGGTAGGCCCTTATGTTATTCCGTCCGTTAACCTGGGCGCTCACCTGGACGAGGACAACATCAATTTAATTACATGCGGAGGTCAGGCAACCATTCCCATCGTTAACGCCATTCACCGGGTCAGCCCGGTAGAATATGCGGAAATCGTTGCAACAATCGCAAGCAAAAGCGCAGGGCCGGGTACACGGGAAAACATTGACGAGTTTACGGAGACAACCTCCCGTGGTATTGAAAAAATCGGCGGCGCCAAAAAGGGCAAGGCGATCATCATCCTAAATCCGGCGGAACCGCCGATCTTAATGCGCGACACGGTACATGCTCTGGTAGAAGAAGGCACGATGAATGAAGCTGCCATCAGCCTTTCGATCACTGCAGCTGTGCAGTATATCCAATCGTATGTCCCGGGTTATCGCCTCCGTACGGAACCGATTTTTGACGGCAATAAAGTAACCGTATTCCTGGAGGTTGAAGGCTCGGGGGACTATTTGCCGAAATATTCCGGAAATCTCGACATTATGACGGCTTCCGCCGTGAAAGTGGCGGAGGAATTCGCCAAAAATAAGTTGGCTCAATCGGCGGTCTAGACTCAGGGCCAGTGAAACCCAAGAAGGAGTTGTTCGGATTGTCACACAAACAAGATCTCATTATTACAGAGGTCGCACTCCGCGACGGAAGCCATGCGATTGCGCACCAATATACAGTTGAACAAGTCGCCACTGTAGCCAAAGGGCTGAATGAAGCGAACGTGCCTTTCATCGAAGTTTCTCACGGGGACGGTCTTGCCGGATCTTCGCTGCAGTATGGATTGTCTCGAACGAACGAGATGGAACTGATCGAAGCGGCGGTTTCCGCATGCACAAGCTCCAAGGTCGGCGTTCTGCTCATACCCGGCATCGGAACGATCAAAGATTTAAATGAGGCGTCCAAGCTGGGAATCGGCATGGCCCGTATCGCCACCCATGTGACTGAGGCCGATGTTTCAGCCCAGCATATCAACAGGGCGAAGGAGCTGGGTCTGGTAACCGTCGGTTTTATGATGATGGCCCATATGGCTCCGGTAGAGAAACTGGTAGAGCAAGCCCTGCTTATGGAAAAATACGGGGCGGATACCGTATATGTCGTCGATTCTGCGGGTGCACTGCTCCCGTATCAGGTGAAAGAACGCATTAGTGCTTTAAGACAAAGCCTGCAAATCAATATCGGTTTCCATGCTCATAACAACCTGTCGCTAGCAATGGCTAATACACTTGTGGCGATAGAGGAAGGGGCAACATGGATTGACGGAAGCGTACGCTGCTTGGGCGCCGGTGCAGGAAACACGCAGACGGAAGTGTTCGTTGCGGTGTTGGATCGAATGGGTATCCAAACAGGTGTCGATATTTATAAAATGATGGATTTGGCGGAAAATATCGTTGCCCCGATCCTAACAACACCGCAAGAAATTACGAAGGACAGCCTTATTCTCGGCTACGCCGGGGTATATTCGAGCTTCCTGCTTCACGCACAACGCGCAGCGAAACGATTCGGATTAGATTCCCGGGATATTCTCATGGAGTTGGGTAAGCGCAAAGTCGTAGGCGGACAGGAAGATATGATTGTGGACGTAGCTGCGGAAATTGCCGCACAAAAAAACGGGGTCGGTACAAGGTAGGAGGATAATCATGCAACAAGAACAATTCCAAACCATTGCCGAATTTTTATTGGAAGCGGAGACGCAAAAAAAAGAAGTGCCCCGAATCACAGCTAAGCATCCGGACCTGTCGGTCGAGGACGCTTATCGGATTCAGGAGGAACTGGTGAGTTCCAAGCTCGCGCAAGGTTATCGCATTTTAGGGCCCAAAATGGGACTGACCAGCCGTGCGAAAATGAAGCAAATGAACGTGGAAGAACCGATTTACGGCTACATTTTTGATAACATGGTGATAGATAGCGGCATTCTGCGTATGAGTGAACTCATTCATCCCAAAGTGGAAGCGGAAATTGCGTTTGTATTGGGAGAGGATATTGAAGGTCCTGGAATGACTGGAACTCAAGTACTTGCCGCTACAAAATATGTGGTGCCTGCACTTGAAATTATCGACAGCCGTTACGAGAATTTTAATTTCACCTTACCGGACGTGATCGCCGATAATGCTTCTTCCTCAAGAGTATTTCTCGGTTCGACTCTAAAAAATCCCAATGAACTTGAACTGGACCTGGTTGGAGTAACATTATCCATAAACGGAGAATTAAAGGATTTAGGCGCAGGAGCAGCGGTTTTAAGTCATCCTGCCAATTCCGTTGCTGTGCTGGCCAATATGCTTTCCCGCAGAGGATTAAAGCTCACGGCGGGACAAGTAATTCTGTCCGGAGGAATTACAGGCGCGGCCACTCTCTGTATCGGAGATACCGTTGAAGCCAAATGGGACGGCTTGGGATCTATTAGTTTTAGGACACAGGTATAACGTGTTTTGCTTGGCAGCGTGTGTGCAATAACGGCTTAGTCCGCATCCCAGGGCAATAATAGCCCATTCATACTAATTATAATTATTGCATGAGTCGGAAAGGTATTTTAAATTACCGCAAAGCTGCCAGGTCCACCTTCGGTATCAATCCTTCTTGGGAGGCCCGATTGAGCAAAGTAGTGATCGCCGCGTAGCCATTTTCGCCTAAATTTGCGGTGAATTCATTAACGTATAAGTCGATGTGCGCCTGTGCGACTGCAGGGTCCATCTCTTGGGCGTGATGCAGCACGTACTCTCTGGACTTTTCCGGGTGTGCCCAAGCATATTCGACGGACGCTCTTGTCCATTTAGCGATTGCTTCAAGATCTAGAGAACGACGGGCAATGATTGCCCCAAGCGGGATGGGCAAGCCGGTATCGGATTCCCACCAGCTGCCCAGGTCGGTCAGAAGGGTAAGCCCATATGTGGGATACGTAAAGCGCGCTTCGTGGATCACTAATCCGGCATCGATCAAGCCATCGCGTACCGCCGGCATGATTTCGTGAAACGGCATAACAACTATCTCGCCAACGCCCCCCGGAACTTGCTGGGCTGCCCATAGCCGGAACAATAGGTAGGCGGTTGAGCGCTCACTTGGTACGGCTACTCTTCGACCGGACAACACAGAAGGATCTTTCTCCGCAGTTGCGCCGCTTTTAGTCAACACCAGCGGCCCGCAGCCTCTGCCGAGTGCGCCGCCGCATGGTAAAAGAGCATACTCGGACAGCACCCAGGGCAGAGCTGCATATGAGATTTTTAGAACATCCGGCCCGCTGCCGCTAGCTGCCAGGTTGTTGGTGATGTCGATGTCCGCATACTCAACGTCCAGCTTCGGCGCGTCGGGCAGCAGTCCATGCACCCAGGCGTGAAAAACAAAAGTATCGTTGGGACAAGGTGAAAATGTTATTTTCATGGTAGTACCTCCTTTAAAATTAAGCTGGCTGCTTCTAATACATTCAGAGCATCCCCGATTCGCCAGGCGGCCCGGTCACGCGGACCTACCGGGTTTGAGATGGAACGAATTTCCAAAATGGGCAAGCCGAAATTGTTCGCCGCCAGTGCTACGCCGTAACCCTCCATCCCTTCTGCAGTTGCTCCAGGCACGCGAGAGGCCATTACCGAAGCGGTCGCGGCGGTACCCGTAACGGTCGACACGGTAAGTACAGGGCCTGATTGGACCAGCAGCCCGGCAGCATGCAGCGACTCCGTCACTCGGGCTGCCAGCCGATCGTCAACCCGGATGCGGGTTGAGCCGAAGCGAAGCTCATCCAGGCTGCTGAAACCTTCCGGGGTTTCTGCTCCCAGGTCTGCGACGACAATTTCATTTGCAACAACTATGGAGCCTACTTCGGCTCTACCTATGAAGCCTCCGCCGATACCAGCGCTGACTACCAGATTGTAGCCGGACTCATTAGTCGCCAATACCTTCGCAGTGCTGATTGCGGCTGCAATCGGGCCAACTCCCCCCGCCACAACATCAAATCTGGCGTCGCCGCGGAGCCCTCGCCGTATAGCATCCCTCTCGGCCTCCACAGCTGTCACCACAAGCACTCGCATTCCCGCTAGCTGCTCTCTGGATTTGGAGAAATGGGAGGTGTCCGAGCTATTATCATGATTCATGATTTATAATCCCCTTTGTGGCGTTATCCGCAGAAGCTTTTTCTCGGATGCTTGATTCTATTATAGTACTCTTGGCGACTTCCGAACAACTATCATAAGGATGCAAGGATGCGAAAAGCGCGATTATCAAGTTATGCAAAAATACAATTGACTTTTCAGAATATTTAACTTACTATGACATTAAAGCGGAAATTGTTATTTTCAGGAAATGTAAACGCATTCAAATTTGAAATGCATTTTTTTATTGAAGAACTAAGATGCTAGAATCTGCAAAAAAAAGATTAATTCCACAACGTCAGGCATCTATAGTCATATGCCAAATTTTCAGCAGGTTTCTATAAAACGCTTGTAACAGATAAGGAGATTTTTAGTATTCATCTAATATACTAATATATAAATAACGTTGAAGAGGTGGAAAATGGGAGAAAAAGTAGGCATGTGGTCGCAGCTGGTCGGTGTTTCTTTAAAACAATACTATGTTGACGTGAATGGGATTCGAACACGAATATTGGAGGCGGGAGAAGGCGAGCCTCTTGTCTTCGTCCACGGTACGGGGGGACACCTTGAAGCGTATGCCAGAAATTTTCGGGGACTGGCGGAAGATTTCCGGGTGATCGCGTACGATATGGTTGGTCACGGATTTAGTGACAAACCTGACAGACCTTATACCATTGATTATTTAAGCGATCATTTAGTTGGGGTGGCAAAGGCTCTCGGTTTACAGAGGTTCAGTCTTTCCGGCGAGTCGCTCGGGGGGTGGGTCGCGGCTTGGACTGCAGCTCATCATCCGGAGCTTGTCGATAAATTAATTTTAAATACTCCCGGAAATGTCACAAATAAACCCGAGGTGATGAAGCAAGTCAAAGATTCCACAATTAAAGCGGTAATTGAAGCGACTTATGAAAATGTGAGGGCGCGTTTGGAATGGTTGTTTCATGATAAAAGCTTCGTTACGGATGAACTGGTTGGCATCCGGTATAACATTTACACCCGACCCGAATTTAAAAAAGCGGTCTACCATATCGTCTGTTTGCAGGACTGGGAAATCAGAAAAAATTACGCCTGGGGTCCTGAATGGTGCGGTAAGATCAAATGTCCGACACTGCTCTTGTGGACGGATAACGATCCCACGGGGACGGTAGACGAGGCTTTGATTTTGAAGGAATGGATACCAGGCAGTCATTTGTATGTGATCAATGATGCCGGTCACTGGCCGCAATGGGAAAAAGCCGATGAATTTAATGAAGTTCATGGCACATTTCTTAAAAAAGGGAGCTTGTAATGATGGGAGCGCGGACAGGAACAGAATATATAGAAAGGTTGAAGAATAATCCGCCGGAAACCTGGATCGGAAACGAAAAAGTGACCGACCCTACTACCCATCCGCTTGTGGCGCCGGCTGTAAAATCGATAGCCCGTCTGTATGATTCGCAATGGGAACAGGATAAACAATCCTATATGATGTTTCAATCACCCCAAACCGGTAATTTGGTCGGTACCTCCTTCCTGGTTCCAAAGTCAAAGGAGGATTTGAAGAATCGCCGGCTGATGCATAAAGACTGGGCGAGTGAAACGTTTGGATTGATGGGGCGTTCGACTGATTTTATGAGCGCCATGCTGACGGCATGGTATATCAACGCCGATTTCTTCGGTCCTTATGCGGATAATGTTCGAAATTACTTTGAGCATGTCAGGGAGAACGATCTGTATTTAACTCATGTGCTGATTGATCCTCAGGTGGATCGCGGCAAAGCGCCATCGGAGCAACCGGACGAATATACCTATCTTGGAGTAGTGAAAGAGACCGATGCAGGTATTATCGTGCGGGGCGCCAAAATGTTGGCCACGGCTGGCCCGTATGCGGATGAAATGCTGGTATGGCCGTTCCATTTGAGAAAGCCGACAGAAAAAGATTACAAATATGCCATTTCATTTGCCTTGCCTTTAAACACTCTGGGGGTTCGATTAATAGCTCGTGAACCGTTTACCCGTCAATCGGTATTCGACCACCCGCTGGCTTCGCGTTTTGATGAACTGGATGGTGTGGTAGTGTTTGACGATGTTTTGGTCCCATGGGAAAGAGTCTTCATTTATCAGGATGTGGAACGGGTCAACACCATTTGGAAGTTGAATTCAAACGCCTTTACTGGACATCAAACAGCCATTCGTTTGCAAACCAAGCTGCAATTCTTGGCGGGGCTGGTAATGAGAGCTACTGAAATGGTCAATACCAACCAGTTTCCGCATGTCCAGGACATGATGGGTGAAATCACCACCTATATTGAATTAATAAAGGCAGCTGTGCTTGCATCTGAAGCCGCTGCCGAACCAAGACCTGACGGTATATATATGCCGAATGTCGCTCCTTTGTATGCGATTCGAAATTCAGGCAATCGCTGGTACCCCCGAGTCAGGGAAATTATTCAGTTAGTCGTTGCAGGCGGGCTGATGTATCAACCGGCAAATGCCGATGTGTTTGACGGCCCGATTGCGAATGATATCCAAAAGTACTACCGGGGAGCCGAGGTGACCGCCGAAGAAAAAGTGAAGCTGTTCAAAGTTGCCGCAGATATTGGCGTTTCGGATTTTGGAGCGCGGCATGAATTATACGAAAGATTCTATGCGGGTGACCCGATGTTCCTGCGCATTCAAACGCAATACATCGGTTATGACAAACGGGAGCCATTGGATTTGATCGACAGACTGCTCTCTTCGTACGGGATTGAACAAACCAGAGAAGTTTAAGGTGGGATTAGGCAAATGATGTTACAAGGAAAAAAAGCTTTAATCACTGCATCCAGCTCTGGAATAGGTAAAGGGATTGCGCACCGGTTTGCAAAAGAAGGAGCCGCCGTATTTCTAAGTGGAACAAAAAAAGATCTGCTTACACAAACAGCCCATGAAATTGCGGGCGATACAGGCGCCAAGGTATATCATCTTCCTTCCGATTTTACAGGCCCTGCATCAGTGGAAAGGCTAGCCAGCACAGCTAAGGCGGAAATGGGAGGCATTGATATCCTTATCTGCAATACGGGAGGGCCCAGACCCGGACGTTTTCTCGAATTGAACGATTCCGATTGGGATTCTGCTTATCGATTAATTTTGGATTCCGCCATTCGTTTGACACAAGCAGTGCTGCCGGGAATGGTGGAGAGCAGATGGGGCCGATTGGTATATATGACATCTTCCTCTATCGTACGTCCGCTGCCTTATCTGCATTTGTCGAATGTAATGAGGGGAGGTGTGAAAGGACTGGCGGAATCGCTGGCTTGTGAAGTGGCGCCTTATGGAATCACCACTCATGTGATATCACCGGCGCATATCGAGACCGGTCGCATGAGGCAATTTGCGCAGAATAGAGCCAGTCAAGCAGGAATATCCATAGACGAGGTCTTTAAAAAGGATCTTCAAGGAATTCCTGTCGGAAGGTTTGGAAAAGCGGAAGATGTGGCCAATTTGGCGGCTTTTTTAGCTTCGGAGCAATCGTCCTATATTACGGGTCAAACGCATGTCATCGACGGAGGGTTCACCAATGTGGGCCCATTATAATTAGGAGGAAAAAACTATGAATAACGGAAGCAAACAGACAAAGGAAGAAAAGCTTAACTCTTTTATGGCCAACTTAAAGAAGCTGAAGCAACGTGACAATCAGCAAATCTCTTCCGAAGGCTTGGTCGTTCATTCGAAAGATGCCATTTGGCTTGACAGTCAAGCAACGGGCAATCCGAGTGAAATTGGAATTCTGGTGGATATTCCCACCAAATCGCTTGAATTTTTTTTGCAAAAAATCCCGGCAAATAGCAGTTCGGATTTGCAGCGTCACGTACATGAATCGATTCACTATGTATTGGAGGGGGAAGGCTATTCGGAGATCGGCGATCAGGTCGTCAAGTGGTTGACGGGAGATTTTGTTTATACGCCTCCATGGATTTGGCATCGACACTACAATCCGAATTCTTCTGAAGTAAGAATGCTTTTGATTGAGAATTCCCGAATGTTAGAATCGCTTGACGCCAACAGGCGGGAGAGTCTGGGGATGGTCAGCTTTGAAGAGCATTTTAAAAGTAACAAATAATTCAATGAGGAGCAGACAGGATGATTTTACGATTAGGTCATACAGAGCTATTTGTAACAGATTTGGAACAAGCCAGAGAGTTTTATGTTCATGTATTAGGTTTTCGTGAGCATGATTCGGACACGGAGCACATTTACTTGCGGGGTGTTGACGAATTAGATACGCATACGCTGACACTAACGAAGAATAGTAATGGCGGCCTCGGCCATTTCGCTTTGCGAGTTTCGGATTCTGAAGAACTGGAACGCTTAGCTCACCAGCATAAGAGATTGGGGATTCCATACAAGCTGGTGCCGGCTGGCGTTGAACCCGGGCAGGGTGCGGCATTGCGCGTCATGGAGCCAAACGGTCATCCGGTTGAATTTTATCATGAGATGGAGCAGCTTGATTTATTTGACGAGAGCGGTCGGCTGAAAAGGCTGCCGATGCGGTTCACTCATAAGGACAAAGGAATTCCTCCGCTGCGGATCGATCATGTCAATCTGCGTGTTGCCAATGTTGACCATGCGTTACGTTACTGGAGAGACGAATTGAACTTCAGTGTTTCAGAGTATGTCGAACGGGACGGAGAAACGTTTGCAGCCTGGACCCGGCGTTTCCCCGGTACTCACGATGTCGCGCTTGTTACAGCGGCGGTCGGTCCAGCTTTGCACCATGTAGCGTACACCGTACAAGGGCCCGCGGAAATTGTGCGAACTGCCGATCTCTTAGCTGATGCAGGCTACCTGGATGCAATCGAATACGGGCCGGGTCGGCACGGTTTAAGCAATGCCTTCTTTTTGTACATTCGCGATCCTGATGGGAACAGGATGGAGATTTATACCGGAGATTATTTAAGAGATCTGGATATGCCTCCTATTAAATGGACTTGGGAAGACTTTGATCAAAAAGGCAGACTTTGGTGGGGACCTGCTTTTCCTCAACGTTTCATGGAAACGAGCCCTGTCAATCGGAATTGGCTGTAAAGTATAAAAATCATAGGTGCGGGGATCGGCATGCTGACACCCGCCTGTTGGAGTTCGCAGCCTATCTATTGATCGTATTGTCTCCACAGATTTTCCTACTCTTTGTCAGATGAGGGGGGATTCAAATTCGGACCTCCGTGCTGTATTCATTTTTATTGATCTTGATTTGGGGGACTGCTTTTCCAGTCATTAAAATCGGTTTGGAATACACCCCTCCGATTCTTTTCTCTGGTGTTCGGACACTGCTCGGCGGTTTTTTTCTCATGATGATTGCCCTTCATCGCGGGGGGAATGCCGACTTCAGAAAGAATGCGAAGATATACGCCATATCGGCTCTTTTTAACGTAATTTTGTTTATGGGCATGCAGACCTTTGCCGTTATGTATTTAACATCAGGATTGGCCGCGGTATTGGTCTATGTTCAACCGATTATTGTTGGAATCCTTGCTTGGTTCTGGCTGCGCGAATCGCTTTCCTTGGTAAAGTTCACAGGTTTGATTGTGGGATTTCTTGGTGTGATCGCAATCAGCATGGCGGGTATATCAAGCGGGGAACTTTCCATTACGGGAATCGGGGCAGGTTTGGCTGCTGCGTGCGTATGGGCGGTCGGTACGGTTTATTTGAAGAATGTGCAGGATACTGTGGATATAGCTTGGTTACTGGCCGCTCAGTTTACTATCGGGGGAATGGCTTTGGTGATATTGGGGATGGTTATTGAGTCGTGGGCCGCCATCCATTGGACGATTCCTTTTTGGGGCAGTCTGTTGTATACGTCAGCTATCGGGGTGATGTTATCATGGCTGCTCTGGTTAAAGCTGATCCATTCGGGTGAAGCGTCAGCGGCATCCGCCTATACCTTCGGAGTCCCTCTTGTCTCCATTGCCGTTGGCATCTTATTTCTGGATGAAAGTATCGATTTCAGCCTTTTTCTAGGTGCAGCTTTGATCGTACTGGGAATCTATATGGTGAACCGCAAAAAAACAGCCAAGGCTAAATCAACAAGAGACTATTTGAACAATAATCAGGAAAAAGATATCATGCACTAGAATTTTTGTGTAAAAGCTTTAAAGTGGAGGCAGCAGCAATGAATAAGATTGATCTTGCCTTGTCAAAAACCAATCGAACCTATGAATATATAAAAGAAGGTTTAAAGTCGGGAACATGGATATTCGGGGATGTAATTTCAGTAGTAGAAATCGCCGATGAGCTGGGAGTTTCCAGACGCCCTGTCATTGATGCTCTGAAAAAATTAGAATCCGAATATTTCGTGGAAATCGTACCGCAAACGGGTTGTCGTGTAAAAAAGTATTCCCAGGACGAAATGTTTGATCATTTCTTGACTGTAATGGCCCTGGAGGGAATGGCAGCCTATCTGGCCGCTCAAAGAAGGGAAGATCATGAAGTCAAAGAATTGAGAGTAATTAATGAAAAGTTGAAAAGTGTTGTCCGGGAGGATTTCTCCAGAGAGAAGTACTTTCTTGAAAACCGTAGACTGCATGCTGTTATTTTAAGCATGAGCAGATCGGAAAAATTATCAAATATGACTCAAAGTCAATGGGATTTGAATGACTTTTTCCTAGGCAACATCTCTTTATTCGAACAGAATCTAAGCCGTACAATTACAGAGCATGAAATGATTATTGAAAAAATTGCGGAAAAAGACGCTGCCGGAGCTCGTACGTTGATGGATACACATATACATACTTTTGCTTCGATAGTCAAAAAAGCTTAGGGTATGAGCAAATGATCATAATGTGAAAACGCGCGAAAGTCAATCGTGCGTTTTTTGCCGTACGTAGTGCAAAAACAGGTTTAGTCTTCCAGAGAATGCGGATGAGTTGCCTTGCCGTGTGGTGGAGATGGCCGGGTACGACATGACTATCTACATGATCAAAAAAGCAAACCAGCCGGTCAAGGATAATCCCCTTGCCCGGCTGGTTTATGAAACTCACACATTTCAGGAATGAAGACCCCGATAAAACAGGCGCTAATCCTTCATATAAGAAGCAATAGAATGGCCATAAATTTTTTATGAAAGCGAATACGTAAATATGTTGTAATATACTGAATTTTCTGATAATATCTTTATTGGATACAGTATACGAAATGCAGTATACAACCGCGCAGCCGGGCACATTTTTACGCTTGGAGGAGAGATAGGTTTGGGTATTTTCAAAGAAGAGAAAGAGGCGCCGTTGTACCGCACCTTAATGTTCGTACCCGGCAACCAACAGCGAAGATTGGATAAAGTGAAGAGCTTACAGAGCGATGCGGTTATTTTGGATTTGGAGGACAGCGTTCCCCTCCATGAAAAGGAATCGGCGCGAAGCCTGGTGCGGCAAACTCTGCTTGGACAGCATGCCGAACAAGTTTGTTTTGTTCGAATAAATGACATAACTACGCCTTTTTTGGTGGACGATCTGGAGAGCGTGGTTGTCTCCAGCCTGCGCGGTATTATGCTGCCTAAGGCGGACGGAAGAGACAGCATATTCCTTGCCGATTATCTGCTGACTCATTTCGAACGGAAAAACGGGATAGATCCGGGCAAGCTGGAGATCATCCCCTTGATAGAATCGGCCTCGGGCGTGCAGCACTCATACGAGATCGCTTCAGCATGCAAACGTGTGAAGAGGCTCGCTTTCGGTTCGGTCGACTATGCGCTGGATGTTCGGGCCGAGCTGACGGACGAAGGGACTGAGACTTTACTGGCGCGGTCACAACTGGTGGTAGCTTCGCGCTCGGCCGGCATAGAACCGCCGATTGATGCGGTATATTTCCATATTAATGACACCCAAGGGCTAAGCAAGTCTGCGGAGTTCGCCAAGAAGCTTGGCTATCAAGGCAAGCTGGTTGTCCACCCGAACCAAATCGAAACGGTGCATCAGGCGTTTACTCCTTCCGAAGAAGAAATAGAGCAAGCCGAACGCATCGTACAAGCTTTTGCGGAAGCGCAGCGTTCAGGTTTGGCAGCGATACAGTTAGACGGCAAGATGATCGATATTCCGGTTGTAGAGCGAGCAAAGAAAATGACGAAATTTAGAAAAAGCTGATCCTCAGGATATGGAGGGGAGATTATTGGGTAGAGTTCTTGAACACGATAGCAAACAAATTTTAAAGAAGCATGGAATCCCTGCTCCGGAAAATCGGGTAGCTTTAACTCACAAAGAAGCCGGCGCAATTATGGAAGAACTGGGAAATAAGGTTGTATTAAAAGCTCTTATTCCTGTAGGGAAACGGGGCAAGAACGGCGCTATTCAGTTTGCGTCGACCCGGGCAGAGGCCGAAGAGAAAACACGGCAGTTGCTTGAAATGACGGTACGCAGCTTTCCAGTGGAGCGTGTGCTGGTAGAGCAGTGTCTGGATATTGCGGAAGAATGGTACGTTTCTATCACGCTGGATACACAAAAGCAGCTGCCCGTCATTATCGCTGCGACCGAGGGCGGCGTTGAGGTAGAGGATTTAGTGAGAAATTCGCCGGAAAAAGTAAAGATTGCGCATGTTGATCCGTTTGTCGGATTACAGCCCTTCCAAGCGAAAGAAATTTGGAGCGATCTGGGACTTACAGGGAAAGCGCTCGTGCAGGCCGCAAGTATTTTAACCAAGCTTTATCGTGTGTTTGTGCAGTATGACTGCTATATTTTGGAGATTAACCCGCTGGTGCTTACGCGCAGCGGGGAAGTGGTGGCGGCAGCATCTGTAATGGGCATCGATGATGCGGCTTTGTATCGGCAGCCCGAGCTGAAGGGCATAGTTGAAGTCGGAAGCGAGCGCTCGTGGCGGCCTATGACCGAATTGGAAAAACGAATGATAGAGATCAACGATGCGGATTACCGTGGTACGGCTCGTTATACCGAGATGGATGGCGGAAATATCGGCTTCATGTGCGGCGGAGGCGGAGGAAGCTTGTTATGTTACGATGCGTTATTGAAGCTGCAAGCGGCTCCGGCCAACTATTCGGAAACCGGCGGAAATCCTCCTGTGGAGAAGGTATACGGCTTAACCAAGGGTATTCTATCCAAGCCGGGAGTTCAGGGCTTATTCGTCGCCCACAACATTACGAATAATACGCAAATCGATGTCATGGCCGCTGGCATCGTTCAAGCCATTCGGGAATTGGGGCTGGACCCCCGGAAGTTTCCTATCGTGGTTCGCGAAGCAGGCGTTAACGACGCGGAAGGCAGACGTATTTTTGAATCGGCGGGAGTCACCTATCTCGGTGAAGAGGTAACGATTGAGGAAGCCGCAGCGATCATGGTTGAGCGCATGAAGGAGACTTATTCATGGCAATTTTAGTGGGCAGTGAGACGAGAATTGTCATTCAAGGAATTACAGGCCGGGAAGCGACAATGATCGCAAAGCATACGCTCGATTACGGCACCCGGATTTTGGCGGGAGTGACGCCCGGTAAGAAAGGCCGGGATGTTTACGGCATACCGGTATACGATACCGTCAAGGAGGCGGTTCAAGAACACAGGGTCAATACGAGTTTGATCGTGGTTCCCCCCTCTTTTACGCTGGATGCCGTATTGGAAGCTATTGCGAACGGAATTCGCCTCATCGTGGTGACCACGGAAAACATTCCGCAAATCGACGTCATTAAAATACTGGCGGCGGCAAGAAGCGAAGGAGTAAGGATTATCGGCCCGAATACCGTGGGCATGATTTCACCGAAGCACCGCATTAAGCTGGGATCGATCGGCGGAGACAATCCGGATCGGTGTTTTGCGCCGGGTAATGTAGGGGTTATTTCCAGAAGCGGCGGAATGACGGCTGAAACATCCTGGATGGTCAAGCGGGCCGGGTTCGGCGTTTCGACCAGCATTGGAATTGGCGGAGACAGCTTGATAGGATCCAATATTCAGCAGCTGTTGCAGTTATTCGAGCAGGATCAGGAAACGACAGCCGTCGTCACCTTTTCCGAACCGGGCACCTCTTTTGAGGAAGAAGCGGCGGAATTTATACGCCAAGGCGGATTTACAAAGCCATTGATTTCTTATGTAGCGGGTCGTTTTACCGAGCAAATGCCGGAAGGAACAGTGTTCGGCCACGCCGGGGCGATGATTTCCGGAGGGATGGGAAGGCCGTCCGTCAAAATGGCGAAGCTTCGTCAAGCCGGGGCTCATGTAGTGGACCATTACGATGAGATGATTCAAGTGCTTCGTTCCGTAATACCTGCCACGGAATGAAGCCAAGCAGGGGGGATAACCATGTCTTTAAGCAAATGGATGGCTAAATTTATCATATCGACGAAATATGAGGATTTGCCTGCGGATGTGACAGCATTCACCAAGCTGTGCATTTTGGATTGGTTGGGTTCGGCTTTGGCGGGCCGGGAAAAGGCTCCTATACGGATGATTGAAGAACTCGTGAGAGACAGCGGGGGAAATGAGCAGGCATCGTTAATTACCGGGGGGAAATCATCGGTAGTTCAAGCGGCGCTGCTGAACGGATCGGCGAGCCATATTGTAGAGCTTGACGATATCCATAAGGCATCTATTATACACGCGGGTACGGTAGTCATCCCGGCAGCGCTTGCGATTGGCGAATGGAAGCGGCTCAGCGGCAAGGACTTGATCACTGCGGTCGCAGTCGGTTACGACATCTGCTATCGTATCGGCGAGGCGGTGTCTCCTTCCCATTACTATTATTGGCATAATACGGCGACATGCGGCACGTTCGGCGCGGCAGCGGCAGCGATCAAGCTGCTGGGTCTGAATGAAGAGCAAGCGGTTATGGCGCTCGGAAGCGCCGGTACTCAAGCTGCAGGGCTTTGGGAGTTCATCGAAGACGGGGCGATGTCGAAACAGCTTCATACCGGCAAAGCCGCCATGAACGGTGTGATGTCCGCGCTACTGGCGCAAAAGGGCTTTACCGCCGCTACCCGGATCCTTGAGGGGAATCGAGGCTTCATGAAAGCCATGTCTACTGAATATGATGAAAGCAAGATTACCCGACAGCTGGGAAGAGAGTTTAAAATCGTGGAAAACTCCTTTAAAATCCATGCTTCCTGCAGGCATACCCATCATGTTGTCGATCTGATTCAGGGCATTGCAGCGCAAATCGGCCACAATCCGAAAATCGTAAAGAAGATTCGCATTCAAACTTATCAGACGGTGTTGGACATTACGGATAATCCGAATCCGGCTACCCTCTATGCCGCTAAATTCAGCGTCCAATTTTGTGCGGCCCTGGCGATGATTCACGGGAAGGCCGGCTTGCATGACTTTAACGGCCAAACCTTGCAGGATGAACGGATTCGCGAGCTCATGAAGCGAATAGAGGCAGGCGTCGATAAACGAATCGACCAGCAATACCCGCGAAAGTGGGGCGCCAAGGTTGAGGTGCAGCTGGAAACCGGTGAAGTGATCGTCAAAGAAACCGAATATCCAAAGGGAGATCCGGAAAATCCTGTAACCGGGCAGGATTTGATCGAAAAGTTCAAGCAAATAACTTTCGATCTGCCTCAGCCTGCAGTGGATCGATTTATCGACACGGTTACCCATCTTGAAAGGTGCCCGGACTTATCTAACTTCCTGACCATCGAGAAATGGAGTGAGTAGGATGTCTTCTGGCAACCGTTTTTTGTGGGGTCGACTGCATTCTCTCACAGGCATTATTCCTTTAGGACTATTCCTCATGGAGCATATGCTGTCGAATGCAACAGCCGTATTCGGCAGCGAAGCTTTCGACAAGCAGGTTTCGTTTTTGCATTCCATACCTTTTGTGCCCTTATTAGAGATCGTATTTATCTTTTTACCTTTGGTATATCATGCCGGCTACGGGATTTACATGGCGTATATATCCAAAAACAATGTGCTTCGATACCGTTATGCCCGCAACTGGATGTTCTTCTTGCAGCGAGGGACGGGTATCGTGACTTTGATTTTTGTTTGTTATCATTTGTGGACGCTGCGGTTCGCCAGCCTGATTACGGGCACCGAAATCAATTTCAACACCGTGAGCGAGCATCTGTCGAATCTCTGGATTGCGATTTTCTACATCCTCGGCATTGTGTCAACCTCGTTCCATTTCTCCAACGGATTATGGACGGGGCTCATCACTTGGGGGATCACTTCAGGGAAAGCATCGCAGCGGTTCAGCGGCCGGATCGCAGGGATCGTTTTCCTTACGCTCAGCGTCTTGGGCATTTCCAGCGTGATCTCGTTCTGGACAGCATAGGCTCAATCCTGAAACCGGAGGGGAATAGAATGGAAGAAGAATTTATCGTGGTCGGAGGCGGTCTGGCCGGATTGATGGCCACTATAAAGATCGCTGAAGCCGGAAAGAAAGTCAATTTGTTCTCACTGGTTCCGGTGCGCCGTTCCCATTCAGTTTGTGCGCAGGGCGGAATCAACGGGGCTGTCAATACGAAGGGCGAAGGGGATTCGACCTGGGAGCATTTCGACGATACGATCTACGGCGGAGATTTCTTGGCAAATCAACCCCCGGTCAAAGCGATGTGCGATGCCGCGCCGGATATCATTTATTTGTTGGATCGGATGGGTGTTCAGTTCAACAGGACTCTCGAGGGAAATATTGATTTTCGCCGTCTCGGCGGGGCCAAATATTCCAGAACCGCGTTTGCGGGGGCGACTACCGGGCAGCAGATCCTGTACGCGCTCGATGAGCAGGTCCGCAGGTATGAAGCAAGCGGCCTGGTGAAAAAGTTCGAGTATTGGGAGCTGCTGTCGCTCGTGATGGATGATGAACAAATATGCCGGGGCATCGTCGCTCAAAGCCTGCACACGATGGAGATTCAGAGCTTTCGGGCGTCGGCGGTTATTTTGGCTACAGGCGGCCTTGGTTTTATTTACCGCAAAAGCACGAACTCGGTGATCAATACGGGAAGCGCGCACAGCATCGCCTACCGGCAAGGCGTTCATTACGCGAACGGCGAATTCATCCAGATTCATCCGACGGCCATACCCGGTGACGATAAGCTGCGGCTGATGTCCGAATCGGCTAGAGGCGAGGGCGGTCGCGTATGGGTGTATAAAGACGGCAAACCCTGGTATTTCCTTGAGGAAAAATATCCGGCTTACGGCAATTTAGTGCCCCGCGATATCGCAACCCGGGAAATTTTCCACGTGTGCGTGGATCTGAAGCTCGGCATTAATGGGGAAAACATGGTCTATCTGGACCTTTCCCATCTTTCTCCGGATATGCTGAAGCAGAAGCTCGGAGGGATTCTGGAAATTTACGAAAAATTCGTCGGGGATGACCCCCGCAAGCTGCCGATGAAAATTTTCCCGGCCGTTCATTATTCTATGGGAGGATTATGGGTCGATTATAACCAGATGACCAACATACCCGGACTATTTGCTTGCGGCGAATGTGATTATCAATATCATGGAGCGAACCGATTAGGCGCAAATTCCCTGGTTTCGGCTATTTATGGCGGGCTGGTTGCAGGGCCTAGAGCGGTGGAATACGCCAAAGGCTTAAAGCGCTCCGCGGAAGATTTGCCGTCCTCCCTGTTTGAATCGGAGATCAAGAAGCAGGAGGAGCAGTTGGAACAAATCTATAAAATGGACGGCAGCGAAAATCCGTATCAGCTTCATGTGGAGATGAGCGAATGGATGGTCGACAATGTGACTGTGGTCCGCTACAACGACCGCCTCCGCAAAACCGACGAGAAGCTTCAGGAACTGCTGCAGCGTTGGCACCGGATTGGGATTGACGATACTTCCCGCGTGAACAATCATACCGTGGCGTTTGTCAGACAATTGAAGAACATGCTGGAGCTTGCGCGTGTCATTACGCTGGGGGCGCTTAATCGCAATGAAAGCCGAGGGGCTCATTTCAAGCCAGAATTTCCGGAGCGTAACGATGAGGAGTGGTTAAAAACGACCCTTGCCCATTATACCCCGGAGGGACCTGTCTTTAGCTATGAGGATGTGGATCTGCAATATATCAAGCCTAGAGCCAGGCGTTATGATGTTGTCAAAGAATCGACGGCAGCCGCTTCTCAAAGCAAGTAGCGGTCGATTCAATCGTAAGGGGGAAGTGCGAATGGAAGCTGTACAGCAGAGGAAAATTTCGATTCGCGTCAAGAGGCAGGACAATGGCAATCAGCAGCCTTACTGGGACGAATTTACCGTCAACTACCGACCGAACATGAATGTCATTTCCGCTTTGATGGAGATTCAACGAAACCCGGTGAACAGCAAAGGCGAAAAGGTCAGGTCCGTTGTATGGGAATACAACTGCCTGGAGGAAGTATGCGGAGCTTGCAGCATGATGATCAACGGTAAAGTGCGTCAAGCCTGCTCCGCGCTCGTAGATCAATTGACGCAGCCGATCGTACTCGAACCCATGAGCAAATTTCCTGTACGGAAGGATCTTCAAGTCAACCGTCAACGGATGTTCGATGCGCTGGTCAAGATTGAGGGCTGGGTGCCGATCGACGGCACTTACCCGCTTGGAGCGGGACCGCAGATTTCGCAGCAGGAGCAGCAGGAGGCTTACACCTATTCCACCTGCATGACCTGCGGATGCTGTCTGGAGGCATGCCCGAATGTGAATGAACAATCCTCCTATTTGGGTCCGCAAGCCATGGTGCAAGCCCGCTATTTCAACATGCATCCGACAGCCTCGAAGAACAAAAGCGAACGCATGGAGACAGTCGTCAGCGACGAAGGCATCGTCAATTGCGGAAGCTCACAAAATTGCGTCCAGGCATGTCCCAAAGGCATTCCGCTGGCAACCGCGCTGGCGGAGCTAAACCATGAAGCCAATAAATATGTGTTGAAGAAATGGCTAAAAGGAAATTAATCGGAACTAAGGAATAGACGGAGAAGAAAGCAGGTGGAAACGTGAGAGAAGTGCAATACTCCGATATTGTCGATAAAGTAGCCGAAATGAGCCGCCGGGCCAACACGGACCTGGGTGACGATATCGTTCGTTCGTTTCGCTCAGCCCTGCAGCAGGAAGTGTCGGAAACGGGCAAGGAGGTCATTCGGCAGCTCATTGCCAATGCCGAAATTGCCAAGCAGGAGCAAATACCGATGTGCCAGGATACCGGCATGGCCGTGTTTATTGTGGAGCTTGGACAGGATTGCCGCATAATTGGCGGCAGCCTTTACGACGCTATTAACGATGGCGTTCGCAAAGGCTACAAGGAAGGGTATTTACGCGCATCGATCGTTCATCATCCCATGGATCGCAAGAATACAGGGGACAATACGCCTGCTGTTGTGCACCTCGAGCTTGTGCCAGGCGACAAGCTGACGATACATATGACCGCCAAGGGCGCGGGAAGCGAGAATATGAGCCAGCTTCGCATGCTCAAGCCCGCGGACGGACTGGAGGGAGCCAAACAGTTCATTCTCGATACGGTCAAGGCTGCAGGCCCTAATGCTTGCCCTCCTATAATTGTGGGCATTGGAATCGGCGGCAGCTTCGAACGATGCGCGTATTTGGCCAAAAAATCTCTTTTCCGGCCGATTGGAGAGCGCAGCGCCTCTCCAGAGGTAGCGCAGCTGGAAGAGGAATTAATCCAAAGCATTAATCGGCTTGGTATAGGCCCTCAGGGTATGGGAGGACGCACGACCGCCCTAGATGTGAAGATCGAGATGGCTCCTTGCCATATCGCATCGCTGCCGGTGGCCGTCAATATTAACTGCCATGCCAGCCGCCACAAGGAAGCGATTTTGTAGCAGCATACTTGGAGAAAGGGGGCGTCCGATGGCTATTCATATACAAGCGCCGTTTGACGAACAAACGATTGCGATGCTTAAGAGCGGAGACAGCGTACTTATCAGCGGTATTGTGTATACCGCAAGGGATGCGGCGCACAAACGGATGATGGAAGAACTGGAGCAGGGAAAATCACTCCCGTTTGATGTGTCGGGGCAAGTCATTTATTATGTAGGCCCAACACCGGCCAAACCGGGGGAGATCATTGGCTCGGCTGGCCCGACCACAAGCGGTCGCATGGATAAGTATGCCCCTGCGCTGCTGGAGCTGGGTTTGAAGGGAATGATCGGCAAGGGCTTTCGCAGTCCGGCCGTCAGGGATTCAATCGTCAAGAATAAAGCGTTATATCTCGCAGCGATCGGCGGTTCAGGGGCGCTTCTGGCCAGATCGATCAAGGAAGTCGAGCTGGTCGCCTATGAAGACCTTGGAACGGAGGCCATCCGCAGGCTAAGAATCGAACAATTTCCGGCCGTCGTCATCAATGATATTCATGGAAACGATTTGTATCAAGATGGAGTTCAAAAATATTCCACGGAATCCTAGGCGAATTGCAGCGGAAAAGAGGGAGAGCCTGCCGCACAAGGGTAATAAAAGCTTAGCTGCCAAAGATTTGGGAATTTCCCGCTCAGCGTTATATGACAAGATTCAGCGATTTCAAATTTCCGTGTAAAAAAACAAATTGCCGAGTGTTTGGATTTCATGCATTGTGTGAATTTACTATGAGAATTGCATATATTTTTAGATGAATACACAAGAAGGGCGGGATCATATGGATAAATTAATCATTACCGTAGCAACGACCGGCGCCGTAACGACAAAGCAGGATTCCCCGTACCTGCCGGTTACGCCAAAAGAGATAGCCGATTCCGTGTAAACCGGAGATTGAGATATTTGAAGCCGGCATGATTAAAAATGCAATGAGAATTGCGAAAAAAGGATTGCTTGAGTCCCCATTTCATTTTCAATTCGTGTTGGGTGTACCAGGGGAAATGGAGGCTGCACCCAAAAATCTGCTCTTTCTTTCGGAAAGCATTCCGACAGAATCAACCTGGTAAGCGCTTTATTAAAGCGATTATACCAATGATCAAGGAAAATGGGGGAATGAAAAATGGCAACTAAAGTTATTCTTCAAGTTTATCCGACAATGGGCGATGTAGAGGAAATGAAGAAGAGAAGGCCGATTGGCCGCGATAGCCAAGCCTACACCAACATGCTGAACGGGTTAGTCGATCTGGTAAAGGCCGCAGATGAATTAGGATACTGGGGAATCACTCACGTTGAGCATCATTTTCACTCGGAAGGTCTCGAAATATCGCCCTCTCCGCTTATGCTGAACGTATATCTGGGGCAATATACCAAACGCCTTAATCACGGTCAATTGGGCATCGTCCTTCCGACTCATGATCCGATCCGTATTGCTGAAGAGATAGCTATGACCGACCATATGCTTCAGGGACGCTTTTTTGTCGGTTTGGCGCGCGGCTACCAGTCCCGCTGGCAAAATATTATCGGTCAGAAATTCAACGTGACTTCGACTGCATCCGACCAATCAAGGGCGGATTTGGACAACCGCATTGTTTTTGAAGAGCATTACAAAATCATGAAGATGGCTTGGACTGAGGAACTGCTGAAATATGACGGGCCTACCTATAAAGTTCCAAATCCTATTGATGGTATTCCCAATTGGCCGCCAGCTAAATCGACGACTCTTCCGTACGGAACGCCCGGGGAAGTCGATGAAAACGGGACGGTTAAGGGGATCAGTGTAGTTCCAAGCCCTTACACCAAACCGTATCCTAAACTATTTCAAGCTTTTGGAGCCAGTGATAGAACGCTTAAATGGTGCGGGGAGGAAGATATTTCACCGACCATTTTGTGGGGGCCCATGGATGGAGTAGAGAGACTGATTCGTTCTTATCAGGAAGGATCCGCTTCTAAAGGAAGAAAGGTTGCATTTGGCGAAAATGTAGGCCTCTGCCGAACCTTCCACATTGTTGAAAATAAATCCGAATTATATACCGCTGTTGAGAAGTACGAAGCGCCTGTATGGCAAGGTTGGTACAAGGAATTCGGATTTATGGAAGGAACGAGGCTTCCGGGTGAAGAGGGAGCAGTTCCAAAGCCAGGCGAACATTTGGCTGATCGTCTGATCAATAGCGGAATTCTGATCGGCGGTACCGTCGATGATGTGAAACGTCAGGTAGAAGCCGTGCTCAAACGCGTTGAAAATCTGGAGTATTTCGTATGGCTGTTCCACTGGGGATTAATTCCTCGCGAAGAAGGGCTGAAACAGCTTGAGATTTTTGCGACAAAAGTAATGCCTGAATTCGGCATGGTATATTCCGGATAAGACATTAAAAGGGGGAGATGCAACCCGGATGGGATCTCCCCAATAATTCAATGAAAGCAGGTGAACCGTTTGAAGCTGGTAACGTATGAAATAAAAACGCCTTTGGGTAGCTCTTTGCGAGTGGGGGCTCTTGAGGATGCCAAAGTTATCGATTTGAATCATGCTTTCGCACTCTACTTGGCTGAAACGAAGTCAAGCAGCCGAGCTTATGAAACGGCAAATGCGGTTATCGGCCCAAGTATGCTTTCTTTTATCCAGGGAGGGGAATTTTCTTTCGAAGCCGCGCAAGCGGCAATGGACTATATTCGCTCTAAGCCTGCGGATCAATGGAGAAACAACGAAGTTGGGGAGATTTTCTTTTCCTTGGATGACATTATATTGAAAGCGCCTCTTCAGCCGGTTTCCATAAGGGATACGCTGAATAGCGAGGTTCATTTCAAAAACTCATTGAAAGTGGTAGGCCTTTCGGAGGTGCCTCCGTTGTTTTATGAACGCCCTTATTATTACCGCACCAGCCATACGGCCATAGCTGGGCCGGAAGATAGGATTCCATGGCCGAGTTTTGGGGATAAACTGGACTTTGAGCTTGAATTCGCAGCCATTATCGGTAAACAGGGAACCAACATACCGGCTGATAAAGCCCATGAATATATTATGGGTTACACCATGTTTAACGATATCAGCATAAGGGATTATCAGAGGAAGGATATGTCCACGTCAATGGGGCCGTCGAAGTGTAAAAATTTTACCAATGGAAATATCATCGGACCCTGCATTATTACAAGCGATGAACTGAATCCGGCCAACATTCGTCTTCAGGCTAGAGTGAATGGGGAAGTTTGGTCAGATTCACAAAGCTCCGATATGTATTACTCATTTGCAGAGCTCATCGAGTTCATCTCCAAAGAAGAAACCTTGTACCCGGGAGAAATGATTTGTTCGGGGACGATGGCTTTTGGTTGTGGCCTAGAAATAAATCGCTTCTTAAAACCTAATGATGTCATTGAACTGGAAGCAGAAGGAATAGGCACTCTAAGAAACCAAATCATTAAACCGTAAATGGGGTGAAATCATATGGAAAGCTTTTTAAGAGGATCCAAAAAAGTATCGCTTATAGACTTGAGTGATTGCTTAAGCAACAAGACGAGTCCATTTGAACCGAACCAGCACAAAATTGAATATGTCGACCACGAAAAAAGCTTGGCAGTCAGCCAGAAATTGTTTGGTCTTAGAAAAGAAGACTGGCCGCAAGGACATGGCTGGGCCGTGGAAAATGTATCTTTGTCCACCCACTCGGGCACTCATGTGGATGCTCCTTATCATTATGGTCCCACTTCCGGAGGAGAACCGGCAAAAACGATTGATCAGGTTCCTCTGGAGTGGTGTATCGGGAATGGCTTCATCTTGAATATGACCCATAAAAAAGCTGGAGAAAGCATCACGGATGAAGATATTGTACTTGAATTGGAAAGGATTCAGTACGAAATACAGCCCTGCGACATTGCGCTGATTCGCACGGACACATCCAAAAAGTTCGGTCAGCCGGGATATGACAAAATGCATGCGGGGCTAAGCCGCAAAGGTACTCAGTGGCTGGTTGAAAAGGGAGTGCGCATGATCGGCATTGACGCCTGGGGGTTGGATCGACCGTTTGATATCATGACGGAAGAAGCGAAAAAAGGGAATCGTGATCAATTGTGGGAGTCTCATTTCTATGGAAAGGAACGGGAATACCTGCAGATCGAACGCCTGGCGAATCTGGAGTCGATCCCCGTTCCTTTCGGATTTACAGTTGTTGCGTTTCCGGTGAAAATTGAAGGGGCAAGCGGCGGTTGGAGCCGTGTTGTAGCCATCGTTGAAGAAGGATGAGCCATGACCGTTTCCATATGAAGAAAGGAGATCGCCCGAATGGAAGGTAAAATCATCAATTCTTTTGACGAAGCTGTTCAAGATATCCGGGACGGTTCCACCCTGATCGTGGGTGGGTTCGGAATATGCGGAATTCCCGAGAAATTAATTCTGGCCTTACGGGATAAAGAGGTCAAAGATTTAACGATCGTCAGTAATAACTGCGGTATCGATGATTGGGGACTTGGTTTTCTGCTTGCCAATAAACAAATCAGGAAAATGGTTGCTTCGTATGTAGGAGAGAATAAAATTTTTGAACAGCAGTTTTTAAGCGGTGAACTTGAAGTTGAATTAGTTCCCCAAGGAACACTGGCTGAGAGAATTCGTGCGGGAGGCGCAGGTATTCCCGGGTTTTATACCCCTACCGGGGTTGGCACGCCGATTGCCGAAGGGAAAGAACACAAAATTTTTAATGGTAGAATGTGTATTTTAGAGCACGGAATTGTGGGGGATTTTGCTCTTGTTAAAGCTTGGAAGGCAGATCCGCTTGGTAATTTGATATTCCGTAAAACATCCCGCAATTTTAATCCGTTAGCGGCTATGGGAGGGAAAATCACGATAGCCGAAGTGGAGGAAATCGCAGAAATCGGGGAGTTAGACCCGGATAGCATCCATACCCCCGGCATTTATGTCCAGCGTGTATTGCTTGGGACGAATTACGAGAAGCGGATTGAACGACGTACCGTTCTTCATGCTTAGTAGGAGGGGTCAAGATGGAAGATGTCCGCTTGAAAATTGTCAAACGAGCTGTGAAAGAGATTCAAGACGGGATGAACGTTAATTTGGGAATAGGTATGCCAACGCTCATTGCGAATGAAATTCCAAGAGAATACAAAGTGCTGCTCCAATCTGAAAACGGATTGCTGGGAATCGGCCCTTATCCTGCTGCGGGAGAGGAAGACCCCGATCTGATCAATGCGGGGAAAGAAACCGTTACCGCGGTGCCGGGCGCTTCATACTTTGACAGCGCTGAATCGTTTGCTATGATTCGCGGCGGCCACATCGACTTGGCCATCCTCGGTGGAATGGAGGTTTCTGAAAAAGGGGATCTCGCCAATTGGATGGTTCCGGGAAAGATGATTAAAGGGATGGGCGGAGCGATGGATCTCGTCAGTGGGGCTAAACGGGTTGTGGTCATTATGGAACATGTGAATAAGCATGGAGAATCCAAAGTGAAAAAGGAATGTACGCTTCCTCTGACAGGACAACAAGTCGTCCATCGTTTAATTACGGAGTTAGCTGTCTTTGATTTTACTCCGGAACAGATGGTGCTTGTTGAGCTCCAGGAAGGGGCTACGCTCGACGAAGTGAAGGGAAAAACCGAAGCGGTTTTTGCAGTCAGTTCGAAACTCGGATAATCCTTTAGTGTTTATTTGATAAGGGAGAGGTTTTCATGACAAATGTCTACATATTAGGTGGCGCCAGAACTCCTTTCGGCACTTTTGGCGGGTCTCTCAAGGATGTTTCAGCGACGGAACTCGGGACCATTGCAAGCAAGAGAGCCATTGAGAAAAGTACTGTAAAGCCGGAAGATATTGAACAGGTTTTCGTTGGGAATGTTATTCATACATCGAAAAACGCTTCGTACATGGCAAGACATATCGCTCTCCGGGCAGGCGTTCCCATAGAAAGTCCCGCCCTGACAGTCAATCGTCTTTGCGGCTCCGGATTGCAAGCGGTCATATCCGCCGCACAAGCGATCCTTCTTAAAGAGTCCCATGTCGCTTTAGCTCTTGGAACTGAAAGCATGAGCCAATCGCCGCATGTTCTTAGAGGCGCCCGTTTTGGAACAGGTCTGAAGGCTCCTGAAATAGAGGATATGTTGTTGGCTTCCTTGTCAGACGAATATATCGGGTGCGGGATGGGCATTACGGCAGAAAATCTTTCAGAGAAATATGGAATTACCCGCGAAGATCAAGATAAATTTGCTCTGATTTCCCAGCAAAGAGCAGCTAAATCCCGAAAAAATGGACGGTTCAAAGAAGAAATTACACCGGTAGTCCTGACGGATCGAAAAGGAAAAGAAATTACGATTACCGAAGATGAACATATTAAAGCGGATTCAACCATGGAGGAAATGGCAAAATTAAAGCCCTCTTTTAAAAAGGATGGAACTGTCACAGCCGGAAATGCGAGCGGAATTAATGATGGAGCGTCCGCGGTGGTGCTTGCCGATGAAGCGTACATAAACCAGAACAAGCAGTTGAAGCCTTTGGCAAGAATCGTCTCATGGGGAATAGCGGGAGTGGAACCCGGCATTATGGGGATCGGTCCGGTTCCGGCCAGTCAAATGGCGCTTCAACGTGCCGGAATGAATGTGAATGACATCGATTTGATCGAAGTCAATGAAGCTTTTGCCGCTCAATTTCTTGCGGTGGAAAAAGAATTAGGACTTGATCGGGAAAAAGTAAATGTGAACGGCGGAGCGATTGCGTTAGGACATCCTGTCGGGGCAAGCGGAGGCCGTATTCTGTATTCTTTGGCTCTTGAATTGAAAAATCGAGGCAAGAAGTATGGTTTAGCCTCTTTATGTATCGGCGGCGGGCAAGGAATTGCCATGATTATTGAATCCGTTTAGCTCTGGCTGTTATATGGGCGGCGAGATTCTCTTTGCAGCACCTGTTGAACCGCCTGCGATATGTACGCTTATCCATGCGATGGCACATCGCCAAGGTTTCGTAGGTCTCCTTCTTCTTCTTTTAATTTCCATAAATTAGTTTTAATCGCTATAATATGAAATAAAGGAGGTAGTTGTCCATGAAAGCTTTGATTGTTATAGATTACACGTTTGATTTTGTAGTCGGAAAGCTGCCTGCGGAATAACCTTATGGAGATCGGTGAAAAATGAATTCAGCACCTTTAGGCTAAATTGGAGTGAACACAATGGCGTATAATCATCTGACGCTTCACACGGATAAATACCAGATCAATATGATGTATGCGCACTGGCTGCATGGGACCTGGAAGAATAGAGCTGTATTCGACGTATATTTTCGCAAGCTTCCTTTTGGCAACGGATATGCCGTATTTGCAGGCCTTGAGCGAGTGGTAAAATATGTTCAAAGCCTGCGTTTCGATGATGAGGAGATCGATTACCTCAGTAAGCAGGAGGAAAATTATCAGGAGGAGTTTTTGCTGGAGCTCCGCAATTTTCGTTTCAAAGGCGATCTCTACGCGGTTCCGGAAGGAACGCTGGTGTTTGCGAATGAACCGTTGATTCGTGTGGAAGCAGCTATTTTTGAGGCGCAGCTGCTCGAAACGGCGATTCTCAATTTCACGAACTACCAGACTTTGGTTGCCACGAAGGCTTCCCGAATCAAGCAGGTAGCGCCGCATGACAGTTTATTGGAGTTCGGCACAAGACGGGCGCAGGAAGCGGACGCAGCGGTCTGGGGAGCCAGAGCTGCTTACATTGCGGGATTTCATGCCACCTCGAATCTGCGGGCGGGAATGCTGTTCGATATCCCGACCAAAGGAACTCACGCCCATTCTTGGGTGCAGGCTCATGATACCGAGGAGGAGGCGTTTAACCGGTATGCCGAGGCTCTTCCCGATCACGTAACGCTGCTTGTAGATACGTACGATACGCTAAAAAGCGGAGTTCCGAACGCCATCAAAGCAGCCAAAAGGCTGGAGAAAGCGGGGAAGCGAATGTCGGCGATCCGCCTGGACAGCGGGGACTTGGCTTACCTTTCCAAAATGGCGAGAAAAATGCTGGACGACGCAGGGTTTCCCTATGTAAAAATTGTCGCATCCAATGACCTCGATGAGAACATTATGTTCAATCTGAAGGCGCAGGGAGCGCAGATCGATATATGGGGCGTAGGGACGCGGCTTATCACCGCGACAGATAATCCTGCATTGGGCGGCGTGTATAAGCTCGTGGCAAGAGAACAAGCTGGCGAATGCGTGCCTGTCATCAAAATCTCCGGCAATCCGGAAAAGGTTACGAACCCGGGAATAAAGGAGCTTTATCGCATTATCAACAAAAAAACGGGAAAGGCGGAGGCCGATTACATTGCCCTGCACCACGAACAGGATGTCCGGCGAGGGGAACGCATCAAGCTGTTTGACCCGATTCATCCTTATTTGGCCAAATATATTGAAAACTACGAAGCGGTTTGTCTGCTTGAGCCCATTTTTCGGGCCGGGGAGGTTGTCTATGCGCTGCCGCCGCTCGATCAAACCCGCGTATATCATCAGGAACAGATGCATTTATTCTGGCCCGAGTATTTGCGAAAGCTGAATCCGGAGGTGTATCCGGTCGACCTCAGTACGGCAGCGTGGCAGCTGAAGATGGACTTGATTCAGAAGTATAACGTGTAAACTAAACAGGAAGCGCCTCATGACGGATTCATCCAACCGAAAAAGCGGAGGCGTGGATTTAAACTGTTACTTTTTTTGTCACAAAAATGCAATCCAATTTTAAGTTATTTTTAATCTATTAAAGCTATACTAGTATAAAAGCGAAAATGGGAGGTTGATCCAAAATGCCGTTGTTCATTATCATTCATAATAAGAGAATTCCGGTTTTCATCACCAAACCCAACCTTCATAAGCAGGGAAAGGTCATCGAGACTTTGAAGAATAAGCTCACCAACGGAAAACGATTGATCCAAAGCTGCGTTGAAACGTTAATCAGCATCGAAATTGTCGGTTCCGAAGCGATCCTTCACACATTGGACGAAGAAAATAGCTTAGAACTTTCTCTCTATTAATTCAATAGAGATTTTTTTTTGTGAATTGCGTTTTTTGTATGTATACCACTTGGAAAACTACCCATTCCTTTTGTTCTAAATTGACATATCATAATCCTAATACTTCCTAAAAGGAGATGGAGATATGTCAATCCACATAAAGAGTCAATTAAGCAGCAGGACAAAATTAGATGTCCTAATCCCTGCGATCGAGAAGGATTTAGGGACACTCCCCTTTGTGATTGATGCCGTTAAAAAAAATGTCAAGCATCCTATTGGCGATATTCTGATCGTCGCTCCCAGAAGAAAAAAAATAATCGAACTTTGCATGAAAAAAGGGTGCAAATTTATTGATGAAGATACGGTTCTTCCAATTACCAAAAAAGATATTAACTATCGTTCAAAAAAATGGGACAGATCGGGCTGGCTTTTCCAACAATTATTAAAACTGAGCGGCGATACTTTATGCGCCTCAGATCATTATTTGGTTATCGATGCGGATACGGTGTTAATTCGCCCGCACATTTTCAGAACCGGTCACAAGACTGTGTTTTATTGCAGAAATTGGAGCCAGGATGAATATTTTAAAACGTATAAAAAGCTGTTGAGGAGCAAGGTGTCTTCACCTTCATCCTTTGTCACCCACTATATGCTGTTTGAGAAGTCGAAGCTTGTACAGTTGAAAAAGGCCATTGAATCCGAACATCATACAAGATGGTATTCAGCGATATTGCGGAATATTGATAAATCGAAGCAATTTGCGTTTTCAGAATTTGAAACTTACGGAAACTTCCTCTACTCCCATTATCCCGGCGGACTCATTCTAAAGAAAGCTTTGAACAAGAGCCTGAATATGAACGCTTCGCAAATATCGCGATCACAGGTGAACCATCTATCGAAAAAGTATAGATCCATCTCCTTCCACAAACGTAAATGGTATATGAGAAGATTAAAGGCGGGGGAGCAATGAGGAATTATCAAGTCGTATGGAGAGGTCCTGTACAAAGATCCAATGGTCTTGGAATCGCGAGCAGGGAGTATGTTCTTGCGTTAAAACGGCAGGGTGTGGATATCCAAGTCGGGTCTGCAAGCAACAGGCCGTCCAAATACGGTAAAACGATAACACGTAAAATTTTAATTTATCATTATCCGCCTAATACCATTAACCTAGAGAAGGAAAGAAAGGTTTTCGATCATATCATCCTTAATACCGTTTGGGAGACGACAAAAATACCTAACCGCTGGTTGCCGAATATCAATAAATTCGATGCGGTTTGCGTTCCCTCAATTCAAAACAAGCATGCAATGAGAGATAGCGGAGTAAAGGTTCCAATATTCGTAGTTCCCCATGGAGTCGATACAAAAAGATTTACTCCCAATAATAAGAAACTGCCCTTGCAAAGCGCAAAGGGAAAGTTCATCTTCGTATCTGTATTCGGCTTTCAACACCGCAAAAATCCCGAAACTTTACTAAGGGCCTACTGGGAAGAATTCTCCTCGGCCGATAAAGTTCTTTTAGTCATCAAAACGAACGGCTACGCACCTTATGAAAACGAAATATGGATAAAGAATACCGTTCAACGTTACAAAGAAAGGCTTGGCATCCGCAAAAGTACGGCTCCAGTTCTAATTATTGCCCGGCATTTAACCCCCCGGCAGCTTAGAGGGGTTTATACTCTCGGCCAAGCATTTGTTCTTCCTACCAGGGGAGAGGGAGTCGGCTTACCGTTCCTCGAGTCGTTATCCAGCGGTGTTCCCGTTATCGCTACCGGATGGGGCGGACACATGGACTTCTTGACCAGTAAAAATTCATTCTTCGTCAAATATCATTTGAGGAATCCCGCGATCGGCATGAATAACAAGCACTCAATATCACGTCAATTTCGTCCATTATTTGCAGAACAAGGACAACGTTGGGCGGAACCGGATATTAGCAGCTTAAAAAAACAGATGAGATACGCTTATGAGAACCCTCATTTATGCAAGAAGAAAGGACAGCAAGGCAGACAAGATGCCCTTAACCTATCTTGGGGTCGTGCCGGCGTTTCTTTGAAACAAGCTGTAGAAAAGGTAATCGGATTTAAATAACCAGGAGGATCATATCATTTTTCCCGAAGGAGGAATAAGCCTTGCAGATCGTTCTACTGTCTGGCGGTTCCGGAAAAAGACTTTGGCCGCTATCCAACGAAATTAGATCAAAAATATTTCTTAAACTTTTAAAATCAGAGGACGGCGGCAAAGAATCCATGATTCAAAGAATATGCCGCCAATTGGATTCGTCGGGACTTCTTCAATCCACCTCTATCGTTACACATAAATGCCAAATAGAAATTACACAAAACCATATCGGAGACAGGATTCCTATCATCAGCGAACCCCATAAGAGGGGAACTTTCACAGCTGTTGCTCTGGCTGCAAGTTATTTTCACTCACAAATGCATGTGGAACCGGAAGAAACGATATGTATCATTCCAGTGGATTTATTCGTTGAAACGGAATTCTTCAATTTGCTCCACAAATTCCCTGGAGTCCTTTCTCATTCCCAGGCTGATCTCGCCCTTCTCGGAACTGCTCCTAAGCATCCCTCCAACCAATTCGGCTATATTGTGCCAAACATTAACCACAACACAGAATATTTTTCCGTTGCTCAATTCGTAGAAAAGCCTGATGAAAAGAATGCAATCCGCCTGATTCGTAAAAAAGCTATGTGGAATTGCGGTGTTTTCGCATTTTCTTTAAAGTTCATGCTTTCATACTTAAAAAACAAAGGTCTGCCCATATGTTATGAAGAACTGCTTGAACGCTATGAACATCTTCCGGAGGCAAGCTTTGATCATGAAGTCGTAGAAAAAACACGTCATTCCGTTGTAATCTCCTACGACGGAGCATGGAAAGATTTAGGGAGTTGGGATACATTGTCCAATCATCTTGAAAGCAGCATCACCGGTTCCGGACAGATTTCTAACGACTCCGTAAATACACATCTGGTCAATGAGCTTTCTTATCCTGTTCACATTATTGACGTATCTAATATTATCGTAGCCGCAAGCCCGGATGGCATTCTTGTTGCGAGTAAAAGCAAATCCAATCAAATTAAAGATAAGCTCAATTACGTCCGGCAAAGTCCCATGTACGAAGAAAAGAGATGGGGTACCTACCGGGTATTAGACCATTCTCAGACGGAAAAAGACACGGTAACCGTAACAAAGAAAATGGAATTGCTTCCGGGAAAAAATACAAGCTATCATATGCATCAGAAAAGAAAGGAAATATGGACCATCATTTCCGGTTCCGGAGAGCTGATTCTAGACGATAAGATATACCCTATTCAAACCGGAGACGTTCTTCAAATCCCATATGGCGCCAAGCATGGAGTGAAGGCTATTACGCCGCTTGAATTTATTGAAATCCAAATAGGGAACGAACTCGCTGAAGAAGATACCATACGTATAGCCATAACCTGGGAGGACTCCATTCAAAATTGTAAGGATCGTTTTATTTGTAAAAATTTACCATCCCCATTACAATGAGTGTGGGGAGGGAGTCGTACAGGAAATCGATTGGGTCCGATATGGATTTGAGGTGATGGATAAAGCGGAGAATGGGCAAGAAGGAGCAGCTGGATGAAGAGATTGCCCAACGGGAGAATATTCTATTCCTGAAGGAGCATTACCGGAGAAGGCTGCCCGTGCTGAGGGAGGTGTTTTTGACGCGTAAGCTGACCCGAACGGAGATTATGGAAGGGCGAGGCATTATAGCGCGGACTTGTTCGGAAGCGATTACATTCCGGCGGTGTTGAGGTTAGTTTCCACCCTAGTAGCAAGTGCAGGACTATCCGCAAAGGTTTTTCCCCAATTTGCCGGAGCTGCCGATTTTTGTGCCTATTGCGTTTGCTGTGCTTGCCGGCCTGATTGTCGGGCTTATTAACGGCTTGATCGTCTCCAAGTTCAGCGTACCGCCACCTTATTCGATTCCATATATCGTCGTAATTGCCGTCGTCGTATCCGTCATCGTCTGGAATATATTCAACAAAATCCGGTTGGGTATAAGCCGACAGTCCTGATAGATGATATCGGGGCTGTCGGCCTTTTTTCTGTTCAAATATATGAAGAAAGGCAAGCATCCAAACACTAAATAAACAGTTACATATAATGACATTGTAATTTTTATTATAAGGAGGGAAATAAATGGAAAGAATATTCCCGATTACGAGTGCAGCAGTAACACCTTTCGTAGGGTCACCCATTTGTGCAGTGTTACATGATGGAACTCATTATTACGGAATGCTTGAGAAAATTGACGGCGATCAGATGATACTTACAGGATACATTCGAAAGCCGGGTGAACTTGAAACGTATGCGAAGAAAAATAAACCATCAGTGAGTAAAGCCAAGAAAGTAAAAACAACGGCTTTTTTCCCGGGATTCGGTTTTCAAAGATTTGTTTTGCCATTTGTTTCGCTTGCGCTTTTATTTGCCTTGCCGTTTCTCGGGTTCCCGTTTTTCATTTAGTGAATTAGCCGCAAAAAAAGCTTATGCGCGTTTTGAAGTGCATAAGCTTTTTTGCGCTCTTCTCAGATTATGGGAGGTCTTCATTTCCTGTGTGCCCGCGGTAAGAATGTGTGTGGGGAATCCGTCCGTTTACGGTCGTATATCCTTCAAAGTAATGGTAATGTCCGCCACTGGGCAATGGAACCGAAGGACCTGTTGTTCCTCTGATCATGTGAGTGTGGCCGTCGTTAAATGACGTTTCCGCATAATATCCGTGAACGTGCTGAACCCCGCTTGCAGCCGGTTCCGTTATGCCGGCGTAGTGGTGGCTATGCCCGGCATCGAAGGATGTATTCCCCGCAAAAGGATGAACATGAACCGGTCTTCCGTCCCAAGAAGTAATATAAAGCTTGTGGGAGTGCTTGGAGTCGGAATCATCCGAATGAAAGACAAAACCCGTAATTGCTATTTCCATAATCAACGTCCCTTCATTTTATATTTTTTTACAATGTATGAAGGAAAGTGAAGGTTTGTCTGGGTAAATGCTGCAATACAGCGGAACCATAGAAAAAACAGATTGATGCTCAAGCTGCCGCCGAGTGAATGATAAAAGCCACCTGTCCGCACTCATGGCGCTAGGTGGCTTTTCGTTCAGCATAAACTTCAAAATGATAAATAGTGTTCCGAGTCAGCACCCGGAAATCGCAACCATCCGAATCGATGGCTTGGACCTTGGTTGTTTTGAAAGGCGTATACTGCTCGACGGAGGAGAGAACCATGCAGGATCCAACTTCAGTCGGCTTCAATTCCCGGAACAGAAGGCCCTGGATATTATCAAAATCAAAACGTTCAGTTCGATGTTTAGGCGTAAATCCATCCACCTCGTAAATTTGCAGCAGCTTTAACATTCTCATCTAAAAACCTCCTGTAAAAAGAGATCCGTTCTTCTATTATATACGTTATTCCCATTCTGAGAAACTAACACTTTACTATTGAGCAGTTCATCCTTCTCGCCGACCGATTTACTAAAATGATTATGAGCGTTTTTTTTTATTTTTCAAAGCCTTATAATAGATGTATGAAAATGTAGTCTCAAAATTATCTATCGAGGGAGTAACGACAAATGGCAGTAACTAAACTGGAACACGTAGGCATCATGGTCAAAAATATCGAGGAATCGGTGAAGTTTTATGAACAAATCGTAGGGCTTCGGCTAAAAGATACGCTGCTTCATACAAATGGCGTGATCAAGCTCGCGTTCCTGGGATTCGGACAATCGGGCGAATCTGAAGTGGAGCTGATCGAGGGATATCATGCCGAGCTTCCGCAAGAAGGCAAGGTTCATCATCTTGCTTTTTCCGTAGATAACATTGAAGCGGAGTTTGTTAGAATTAAAAGCCTGCCGGTGCAGCTAATTGATCAAGAAATTACCATTCTGCCGAATGGCTCGCGCTATTTCTTTTTCTATGGCCCTGACGGGGAATGGATCGAATTTTTTCAGTCAACTAGAGGATAGCCTTTCGGGACAGATATAAAAATTGCCAAATCCGGCACTCTATTACACGAGTACGGACATCCCCGTTTGCATGCTTCCGTTGTTCTGGAGAGCGGGAGTCCTTTTCTGGAGCTTTGGTAGCATCTTTTTTCTAAATTACTAAATTCCTATTCTTTTAAGGTTGCATTTCGTTGGCCAACGTGGTACATTAGTTCCCGGCACTTTTGATTGTCTCGGCATGGAAGTCAGATGGTATCATTTAACACTTGATTTTAGGTTGTGAAGTATGGTACGTTAGTATTCCGGCCATTACACAGTGCCGCCAAAGATTCATCATTCAAACTCGATTGAACTGAATTGGAAAAAATTGAGCGTTGATAATTCGATGGACTTTATGGTAAGATGAGTATCCGCTTGTTTGAAAGAATATTAGACAAGCAGAAAGACATTGCTCTTTGAAAACTGAACAACGAGTGAAGAAGCGGGTCGCATGTAATGCGACTGCAAAAGAGATTGTAACAATCTCGTCAGTACGAATTTTGAGCT